>Ga0136636_10001274_pt1 | contig 14552 bp, 8 predicted proteins | sample AntDrymUQ8522106_2_FD_104653 | JGI IMG/M metagenome (GOLD analysis project Ga0136636, IMG submission 104653) | Polar desert sand microbial communities from Dry Valleys, Antarctica - metaG UQ852 (21.06) | ecosystem: Environmental > Terrestrial > Soil > Desert | place: Antarctica: Dry Valley... | reverse complement strand
GCCTATGGCATCTCCGGCTACCTGGTCTATGCCTGGCGCAAGTTCAAGGGCAAGCCGGTGAGTGTGATCGCCACCAGCACCGATGACCCCGACGAGATCGGCCTTCACCGCTGAAACGGCTGTGCTACATTCGTTGGCAATGTTTAACTTTAACTTGACCCAGCTACTAGGCGTGCCGATGGCGCGCTAGGTTCTCCCGACTTCAGGTTGCAAGAATCCACGGCCCGCCAGCGTTTCGCAGCGGGCCGTTTCCTTTGCTGGAACCCACCTTCAGGCTGCGGCGCACCACCACCCCAGTCTGTCCACGGAGAGTTCCATGCCCATGCTTCAAGACCCCGCCGCCAAGTACCGTGCCTTTGCTCCGGTGCGCCTGGTCGACCGCACCTGGCCCGATGCGGTGATCACCCGGCCGCCGGTGTGGTGCAGCGTCGACCTGCGCGACGGCAACCAGGCGCTGATCGAGCCGATGGACCCGGCGCGCAAGCTGCGCATGTTCCAGTTGCTTGTGCGCATCGGCTTCAAGGAGATCGAGGTCGGTTTCCCGTCGGCGTCGCAGGCCGATTTCGATTTCGTGCGCCTGTTGATCGACGAGCGGCTGATCCCCGAGGATGTGACCATTCAGGTGCTGACGCAGGCGCGCGACCACCTGATCACCCGCACCTTCGAGGCCCTGGCGGGGGCGCCGCGTGCCATCGTGCACCTGTACAACGCCACCTCGCCGGTGATGCGCCAGGTGGTGCTGGGGCAGGACGAAGACGGCATCGTGGAACTGGCCACCAGCCAGGCCCGGCTGGTGCGGGATCTGGCAGCGCAGCAGCCCGGCACGCAGTGGACGCTGCAGTACTCGCCCGAGATGTTCTCAGGCACCGAGCTGCCGTTTGCCAAGCGGGTGGTCGATGCGGTGACGGCGGTGTGGCAGCCCACGCCGGCGCACAAGTGCATCATCAACCTGCCGTCCACGGTCGAGCACAGCACGCCCAACATCTTTGCCGACATGGTGGAGTGGATGCACCGCCACCTGGAACGGCGTGATGCCATCGTGTTGTCGATCCACCCGCACAACGACCGCGGCACCGGCACCGCAGCGGCCGAGCTGGCATTGATGGCCGGCGGCGACCGCATCGAGGGCTGCCTGTTCGGCAACGGTGAGCGCACCGGCAACGTCGACGTGGTGAATCTGGCGCTGAACCTCTACACCCAGGGCGTGCACCCGGGGCTGGACTTCAGCGACATCGATGCGGTGCGCCGCACCGTGGAGCACTGCAACCAGTTGCCGGTGCATCCCCGTCACCCGTACGTGGGCGACCTGGTCTACACATCGTTTTCCGGCTCGCACCAGGACGCGATCAAGAAGGCCTTTGCCGCACGCCGCGAGGGCGATGTCTGGGCCATGCCCTACCTGCCGATCGACCCCAAGGACCTGGGCCGCAGCTACGACGCGGTGATCCGCGTGAACAGCCAGTCGGGCAAGGGCGGCATCAGCTACCTGCTGGAGACCGACCACGGGCTGGAGCTGCCGCGGCGGCTGCAGATCGAGTTCTCCGGCGCGGTGCAGGCGGTGATGGACGTGCAAGGCAAGGAGCTGAGCTCGGCCGACATCTGGGCCCTGCTGCGCGAGGCCTACCACCTGGACGACGGCGAAGTGGGCATCAGTGACCAGCACATCGACGAGCAGCCCGACGGCCGGGTGCGGCTGGCCTTGCAACTGCGCGCCGGCGGCCGGGCGATGGCGGTGCAGGGCGAGGGCAACGGCCCGGTGGATGCGTTCGTCGACGCCCTGCAACGCGCCACCGGCGTGCCGCTGGCGGTGCTGGACTACCACGAGCATGCCATCGGCACCGGCGCCGGCGCCCGGGCGGCGGCCTATCTGGAGCTGCGCATCGCCGATACTCAAACGCTGTTCGGTGTGGGGATCGACGGCAACATCGTCACCGCATCGATGAAAGCGGTGGTCTCGGGCCTGCTGCGCAGCGGCGCCTGGGTCGGCCGGCCCGAACACCCGCGCATCAGCCCCGCCACCGCCTGAGCCGGCAGGCCGGCACACCGATACGACACCAGGAGCAAGCACCATGGCCGACCAACTGATCATCTTCGACACCACCTTGCGCGACGGCGAACAATCGCCCGGCGCGTCGATGACGCGCGACGAGAAATTGCGCATCGCCCGCCAGCTCGAGCGCCTGAAGGTGGACGTGATCGAGGCGGGCTTCGCCGCATCCAGCAACGGCGACTTCGAATGCGTGAAGGCGATCGCCAACACCATCAAGGACTCCATCGTCTGCTCGCTGGCGCGCGCGAACGACCGCGACATCAGCCGCGCCGCCGAGGCGCTGGTGGGGGCGAAGCGCGCGCGCATCCACACCTTCATCGCCACCAGTGCGCTGCACATGGAGAAAAAGCTGCGCATGTCGCCCGACCAGGTGTTCGAGCAGGCCCGGCTGTCGGTGCGCTTTGCGCGCAACCTGTGCGCCGATGTCGAGTTCAGCCCCGAGGACGGCTACCGCTCCGACCCCGACTTCCTCTGCCGCGTGCTGGAGGCGGCGATCGACGAGGGCGCCACCACGCTGAACATTCCCGACACCGTGGGTTACGCGGTGCCCGAGCTGTATGGCGAGTTCATCCGCAACCTGCGCGAGCGCGTGCCCAACAGCGACAAGGTGATCTGGAGCGTGCACTGTCACAACGACCTGGGCATGGCGGTGGCCAATTCGCTGGCCGGGGTGAAGATCGGTGGCGCCCGCCAGGTGGAATGCACCATCAACGGCCTGGGTGAGCGTGCGGGCAACTGCTCGCTCGAAGAAGTCGTGATGGCGGTGAAGACCCGGCGCGACTACTTCGGCCTGGACGTGCGCATCGACGCCACGCAGATCGTGCCGGCCTCGCGCATGGTCAGCCAGACCACCGGCTTCGTGGTGCAGCCCAACAAGGCGGTGGTGGGCGCCAACGCGTTTGCGCATACCAGCGGCATCCACCAGGATGGCGTGCTCAAGGCGCGCGACACCTACGAGATCATGCGCGCCGAAGATGTGGGCTGGGCCGCCAACAAGATCGTGCTGGGCAAGCTGAGCGGCCGCAACGCGTTCAAGCAGCGCCTGCATGAACTGGGCATCGAGATGGAGAGCGAGGCCGACGTCAACACCGCCTTTGCCCGCTTCAAGGACCTTGCAGACCGAAAGTCCGAGATCTTCGACGAGGACATCATCGCGCTGGCCAGCGACGAGAGCGTGAAGCGCGAGCAGGAGCACTACCGCCTGGTCAGCTTGAGTCAGCACTCCGAGACCGGCGAACGGCCGCAAGCAGCGGTGGTTTTTTCGGCCGGCAGCGTGGAGCACAGCGCCGAGAGCGACGGCAACGGCCCGGTCGATGCCAGCCTGAAGGCCATCGAGAGCCGGGTGGGAAGTGGTGCCGAACTGGTGCTCTATTCGGTCAATGCCATCACCAGTGGCAGCACAGAATCGCAGGGTGAAGTCACCGTGCGGTTGCAGCTCGGCGGGCGGGTGGTGAACGGCGTGGGCGCCGACCCCGACATCGTGGTGGCGTCGGCCAAGGCTTATCTGGCGGCGCTGAACAAGCTGCATTCGAAGGCCGAGCGGGTGGCCGCCCAGGGCTGAGGGGCGGCTGGCTGAAGCGGGATTCACTTTACAAAACACGCGCAAGCTTTTGATCTTGCGTGTGTTTTTTTGGTGGCCTACACTCCAACGGCGCCTGTTTCCCCATCTGCCTGCCTGGATCCCCATGAAACTGACCCTGCCGATGTTGCTGTTGGCCCTGTGCGCGGCCCTGACCATCGGCACACCCGCCGAGGCGCGGCAGGACAGCCAGCGTGCGAATGCGTCCAAGGCGTCCAAACCGGCCAAGGCGTCCAAACCGGCCAAGGAGGCCAAGGCGGCCAAACCGGCCAAACAGGCCAAGGCGGCCAAACCGGCCAAGGCCAACCAGGCGCGCCGCCCGGCGCCGGTGGCCAAGGCCCGCAGCAAGCAACGCAGCGTGGCCGTGCGCAATGCGCAGGTGCGGCGCGTGTCATTGCAGCCGGCAGAGCTGGCCAGGCCCAGTGTCGGCCAGGTCCTGGGCCTGCATGGCAGCAGTGATCCACTCGATCTGAAGTCCAGTGTGGTCCTGGTGGTCGACCAGGACACCAACGAGGTGCTGTTCAGCAAGAACCCCGGCGCGGTGTTGCCGATCGCGTCGATCACCAAGCTGATGACCGGCCTTGTGGTGGCCGAGTCCAAGGTCTCGCTCGACGACGTGCTCACCGTCACCCAGAACGACATCGACACCGAGAAGGGCAGCCGGTCGCGCCTGGCGGTCGGCACCCAGCTCACCCGCGGCGAGATGATGCATCTGGCGCTGATGTCGTCGGAAAACCGCGCTGCCAATGCGCTGGGCCGCCACCATCCTGGCGGCCTGCCGGCCTTCGTCGAGGCGATGAACCGCAAGGCTGCGGCATTGGGCATGCACGACACGCATTACGTCGAGCCGACCGGCCTGTCGAGCAAGAACCAGTCGAGCGCGCAGGATCTGGCGGTGCTGGTGCGCGCCGCGCACCAGGTGCCGCTGCTGCGTGAGCTGTCCACCTCGCAGGAGGCCCAGGTCGCGGTGGGGCACCGCCTGATGCAGTTCCGCAACACCAATGGCCTGATCAGCAACCCGCAATGGGACATCGGTCTGCAGAAGACCGGCTACATCGTCGAGGCTGGCCGATGCCTGGTGATGCAGGCCCAGCTGGCCGGCCGCAAGCTGATCATGGTGCTGCTCGATTCCACCGGCAAGTATTCGCGCATCGGCGATGCCGAGCGCATCCGCAAATGGCTGGGCTCGCTGCAGGTGCCGGCTGCAGCGCCGGTGGCCCGGCTCAGCTCACGCTCGCCGGGGCCCGCGCCGCCGGCCGCCGGCAGTTTCTCAGCGGGCGTGGTGGCCCAGGGACTGCGAGATCTGCGTTGCAGTGGCACGCACACGCTCAGCCCAGGATTCCTCCAGCCGGTCGGCCGGTGCCGACACCGACAAGCCCGCCACCAGCCGCCCCTGGTCGTCGTGGATGCCGGCGGCCATGCAGCGCACGCCCAGCTCCAGTTCCTCGTCATCGCGTGCCAGCGCGTTCTGGCGCACCTGGGCCAGCTCGCGCTCCAGCCGGGTGATGTCGGTGATGCTGTTGCGGGTGTGTCCTGACAGCCCCGTGCGTGCTGCATAGGCGCGCACCCGCTGCGGGTCTTCATGCGCCAGGAACAGCTTGCCCACCGAGGTGAGGTGCAGCGGCGCCCGTCCACCCACCGCGCGCACCACCTGCATGCCGGAGCGTTCGCTGTAGGTGCGCTCGATGTAGACGATCTCGTCGCCCTGCCGCACCGACAGGTTCACCGGCTGGTGGGTGAGCTTGTGCAGCTCGCGCATCGGCCCGATGGCCGCGTCACGCACGTCCAGCCGCGCCTTCACCAGATTGCCCAGCTCCAGCAGGCGCATGCCCAGCCGATAGCTGCCGGCCTCGGGCCGGTCGACGAAGCGGCCGATGGCCAGGTCGTTCAGGATGCGGTGGGCGGTGGATGGATGCAGACCTGTGCGCTCGCTCAGCAGCTTCAGCGACACCGGATCCTGGTGCGCTGCCAGCGCGTCGAGCAGCGAGAACATGCGCTCCATGACCTGGATGGCGGGGGTTTGCCCAACTTTGGAGGTCGTCATGGGATGTCCTGGGGTTGGCTCTATTTTGCATGGCGAAACCCTGGTGTGCATCGTGGTGGCCTCAACCGCGAGCCACCGCCGCTGCCGCGCACGCATCGGCGGCGGCCCATCCGCTGCGCACGGCGCCTTCCAGCGTGGCGGGGTAAGGCCCCTGCACATGGTCGCCGGCGGCCAGCAGGCCCGGTGCGATGTGCATCGGCGGGCGCACCAGCGCCGGCGTGCAGGCGAACGTGGCGCGGCGCTCGGCGGCGCAGTGCAGCAGCACCTGGGCATCGGGCCCGCCAAAGGCGCCGGGAAAGGCCTGCCGCGCCTGCGCCAGCATGGCCTGGCCGCACGCCGCCAGCCCGCCGGCCAGCCAGGGTGCCGCGCTGCTGGCGACGAAGGTCCAGAGGCCCTGCGACGCCGGGTCATGGTGCAGCCGGCCCAGGTTGAAGGCGAACTGCGCCGGGGCCTGCGGGCCAGGTGGCAAGGCGACCATCGCCTGCGCATGCTGCAGATGGTTGTCGCGCAGCCAGGCGGTGGCGATCGGCTCGTAGCGCAGGGCAGCGGCCGTCGCAGCCCAGTCGGGCGCCACGCCGGCGGCCAGGCGCGCGGCTTCGGTGGCGCTGCAGGCCAGCACCACCGCGTCGAAGGTCTCGCCGTCCAGCTGCCAGCTTCTGCAGGCGCTCTGTCCATTGGCCCGCAGCGTGGCCACCCGCCGCCCGGTGTGCAGCGTGGCGCCCTGCGCCGCCAGCCACTGCCAGGCCGGGTCGGGCAGCAAGGCAGACAACCCCGCGCGGGGCAGCAGCAGGTCGGCGCTGCCGCGGCCGCTGAACAGCGCGTCGTGCAGCACCCGCAGGAAGACCTGCGCGCTGGCCTGCGCCATCGGCGTGTTCAGCGCCGCGACGCACAGCGGGTCGATCAGGTCGGCCTGCACGGCCACCGGCAGGCCGGCGCAGAGCTGCTGCACCGTCCACCCCGGCGGGCAGCGGAAGCGCCGCGCCAGCCAGCCGCCGGCCGCCACCAGCAGCGCCAGCCGGTCGGCCCAGGCCCAGTGCCGCGCGCCCAGCACCGCACGTGCAAAGGCCGGCAGCGGCGGCCCGGGCGGCAGCTGCAGCCCGCGGCCGGCCGGGTCGAGCAGGGCCAGCGGCTGGCGCAGCAGCAGCTGGTCTGCGTCGGCGCCCACCTGGCGCATCAGCGCCAGCGTGGCGCCGTAGGCGCCGATCAGGATGTGCTGGCCGTTGTCGAAGCCCCGGGCTGCGCCGTCGGCCTGGCGTGCACGGCCGCCGGGCCGGCGTGCCAGCTCGAACACGCTGACCTGGGCGCCGCCCTGCACCAGCCGCACTGCAGCGGCCAGGCCGGCCCAGCCGGCGCCGACCACCGCCACGCGCCGGCCAACCGTCACCGCCCGCGCCAGTGGGTCATCAGCGCGATCCACAGCTTGCGGATGGGCGTCAGCGAGGTGCGCTGGTGCAGCACCTGGAAGCCGTCGGCCTCGATCTCGCGCAGCAGGCTGTGGTAGATATTGGCCATCATCAGGCCGGGCTTCTGCGCCAGACGGTCGGCCTCGGGCAGCAGGGCCAGGGCTTCGTCGTAGGTGGCGTGGGCACGTTCGGCCTGGAAGCGCATCAGCGCGGTGAATCGCTCGCTGTAGCCCCAGGGCTTGTCGCGCTTGAGCAGCTCATGCGCTTTCACGTCGAAGCGCTGCAGCTCGGTCACCGGCAGGTAGATGCGGCCGCGCCGGGCGTCGTCGCCAACGTCGCGGATGATGTTGGTGAGCTGCAGCGCGCGGCCCAGCCGGTGGGCGTAGTCCAGCGTCTGCGGGTCGGTGTGGCCGAAGATGCGCGCGGCCACCTCGCCGACGATGCCCGCCACCAGGTGGCAGTAGCGCAGCAGGCCGGGCAGGTCGAGGTAGCGGGTCTGCTCCAGGTCCATGCGACAGCCCTCGATCACCGCCAGCAGGTGCTCGGCGGTGATGCCGTAGGTGGCGGTGTGCGGCATCAATGCCTGCGTCACCGGGTGGGTGGCGCCGCCGGCAAAGGCGCGCCCCACCTCCTGCTGCCACCAGGCCAGCTTGGTGGCGGCCACGCTGGCGTCGCGCAGCTCGTCGACCACGTCGTCCACCTCTCGGCAGAAGGCGTAGAAGGCGGTGATGGCCGCGCGCCGCGGCGGCGGCAGGAACAGGAACGCGTAGTAGAACGAGCTGCCGCTGCCGGCGGCCTTCTCCTGCACGTATTGCTGGGGCGTGGTCGTCATGCGCGCAAAAAAAGTTATTCAGCCAGCCGGAAGCCGGAAGCCGGGGGTGGGGTGGGCAGGGCGCATGCGCAGGGCGCGCCACAGCAAAACGGGCAGGTCGGGCGCGCCCAGCGTGGGCCGCTGGCGCAGGGTGCGGTAGTGCACCGCGCTGATTCTCTCAAGGATGCGCAGGCCGCCCTGCACCACCAGCCGCAGTTCCCAGCCCAGGCGGCCTGGCACGCTGCAGGCCAGCGGCGCGCCCTCGGCCATCAGCGCGCCGGCCCAATGGCACAGCTCGCGCAGCATGGCCTGGCTGGCCGGGCTGTCGTCCTGCTGCGCCAGCTGGTCCAGGTGCAGGCCATGCCGTTGTGCATCGGCCTCGGGCACGTAGTGGCGGCCGCGTGGCAGGTCCACGCTGGGGTCCTGCCAGAAGTTGATCAATTGCAGCGCGCTGCAGATTGCATCGGACTGGGCCAGCGCGGTGCCGCCCTGCACACCGGCCATGTGCAGCATCAGCCGGCCGATGGGGTTGGCCGAGCGGCGGCAGTAGTCCAGCAACTGGGCCCGGTCGGCATAGCGGGGGTTGTGGGTGTCCTGCGTGAACGCGTCCAGCAGGTCGGTCAGCAGGCCCAGTGGCAGCTGGTGCCGGGCGATGGCCTGCGCCAGCGGGCCGAACACTGGCGCCCAGGCGCCCGGCACGGGCTGGCCGGCGGCAGCGGCCAGCAGCGCCTGCCGGTAGTGCTGCAGTTGCGTTCGGCGGTCTGCGGGCAATGCGTCACCTTCATCGGCAATGTCGTCGGCGGTGCGGGCAAAGTGGTAGAGCGCGGTCACGCCGGCCCGCATGGCCGGCGGGCACAGCAGCGACGCGACGGGAAAGTTTTCGTAGTGGTCGATGGGCACGCGGGCGATTGTCAGCTGGCCGGCCGCCTGCCCCTGCCGGGAGGCCGGATGGGCATGTGCGATCCCTGGGCCGGGGTTTGACAGCCGCGCAGTCGGCTTCTATATTACTGACCAGTCAGTCATTAAAAATGATTCAGGACATGCGCCTGTCTCGTCCACCGCCCTGTCCAACCCACCGGCCCGTGCCCATGCGCCTTGCTCTGTTGCCCCTGGTCTTCGTGTCGTTGCTGGCCGCCTGCAGCCAGCCCGTACCCCCGCCGGAGCCGGTGCGGGCGGTGCGCACCCTCACCGTGCAGGCCGGCAGTGCCAGCCTGCTGCATGAGTACCCGGCCGAGGTGCGTGCGCGGGCCGACAGCCGGCCGTCGTTCCGGGTGGGCGGCAAGCTGGTGAAGCGGCTGGTGAACGTGGGTGATGTCGTCAAGGCCGGCCAGGTGCTGGCCGAGATCGACCCCGGCGACTTGCGGCTGGGCCAGGATGCAGCGCGCGCTTCGCTCAGCGCTGCGCAGGCCCAGCTGGCCTTCGCAGAGGCCGAATTCAAGCGCTATGTCACCCTGCGCGAGCAGGGTTTCATCAGCGGCGTGGACCTGGAGCGGCGTGAAGCCGCGCTCAAGGCCAGCCGCAGCCAGGCCGAGCAGGCCATCGCGCAGGCCAGGCTGCAGACCAACCAGGCCGGCTATGCGGTGCTGACGGCCGAGGTGCCGGGCATCGTCACCGCCGTGGACGCCGAGCCGGGCACCGTGCTGACGGCCGGCGCGCCGGTGCTGCGCCTGGCGCACGACGGCCCGCGCGATGCGGTGTTCAGCGTGCCCGAAGACCGTGCAGCCGCCATGCGCGCGGTGCTGGGCCGGCCAGGTGCAGTGCAGCTGAAGCCCTGGGGCGCCACGGCGACCTCGCCGGCGACAGTGCGGGAAGTGGCCGCAGCGGCCGACCCGATCACCAGAACCTTCCTGGTCCGTGCCGACATCGGCCGCACCGACCTGCGCCTGGGCCAGACTGCCAACGTGCTGGTGGCCGCGCCGCCGGTGCCAGGGGTGATCAAGCTGCCGCTGGCGGCGGTGTTCGAGCGGGCCGGCAAGACCAGCGTCTGGCTGGTCGACCGCACCACGATGGCGGTGCAGGCCCAACCGATTGCGGTGGCCGGCGCCGACGGCAACCTGGTGGTGGTGGCCGGCGGCCTGCAGCCTGGCCAGGCGGTGGTGACGGCGGGCGTGCACACCCTCGCGCCGGGGCAGAAGGTGCGCTGGTATGCCGAGCCTGGGGCGCCTGCTGCATCTGCGGCGGCCGCCGCAGCCGCCCCGTCCGCCGCCCCGTCCGCCGCTGCGGCAGCCCCCAGCTGAGCGCCGCCATGCACGACACGCCGACCCCGGGTGCGAAGCCCTCCGGTTTCAACATCTCCCGCTGGGCGCTGGAGCATGGCCCGCTGACCCGTTACCTGATGGTGGTGATGATGGTGCTGGGCATCGCTGCCTACTTCCAGCTGGGGCAGGACGAAGACCCGCCGTTCACCTTCCGCGTGATGGTGGTGCAAGCCTTCTGGCCAGGCGCCACCGCGCAGCAGATGGCCGAACAGGTGACCGACAAGATCGAGCGCACACTGCAGGAGGTGCCCAATGCCGACGTGATCCGCAGCTATACCAAGCCGGGTGAATCGCTCACGCTGCTGGAGCTGAAGGACAGCACCGCGCCCAAGGACGTGCCGGGCAGCTGGTACCAGGTGCGCAAGAAGGTCGGCGACATGCGCAGCACCTTGCCGCAGGGTGTCATCGGGCCGGTCTTCAACGACGACTTCGGAGATGTCTACGGCAGCATCTTCGCGCTGTCGGCCGACGGCTTCAGCGACGAGGAACTGCGCGTCTTTGCCGAGAACCTGCGCACCCAGCTGCTGCGCGTGCCCGATGTCGCCAAGGTGGAGGTGTTCGGTGCCCAGGCCGAGAAGATCTTCGTCGAGATCTCGCAGAAGCGGCTGGCCCAGCTCGGCCTGGACATGAACCAGGTGGTGGCCCAGCTGGCGGCGCAGAACGCGGTGGAGGGCGCCGGCCTGCTGGACGCGGGCACGCAGAACTTCCAGGTGCGGGTGCAGGGTGCGCTGCGCTCGGTGGACGACCTGCGGCGCCTGCCGATCCGTGCGGTCAACAGCGCCACCGGCCAGGCCAGCACGCTGCGCCTGGGCGACATCGCCGACATCCGCCGCGGCAGCATCGACCCGCCGGCGGTGAAGGTGCGCCACCAGGGCAAGCAGGTCATCGCGCTGGGCGTGTCGATGGCCAAGGGCGGCGACATCGTCGACCTGGGCAAGGCTCTGCAGGCGCGGGTGGCGCAGCTGCGCGCCGACCTGCCGGCCGGCATCACGCTGGAGCAGGTGCAGGACCAGCCGGCTGCCGTCACCCGCTCGGTCAACGAGTTCGTGCGCGTGCTGCTGGAGGCGGTGGTGGTGGTGCTGGCGGTCAGCTTCCTCAGCCTGGGGCTGCACACCCGGCCAGGGTTTCTGAAGTTCAGCATCGACATCTGGCCCGGCCTGGTGGTGGGCATCACCATCCCGCTGGTGCTGTCCATCACCTTCATCGCCATGTTCTATTGGGGGGTGGGCCTGCACAAGATCAGCCTGGGCAGCCTGATCATCGCGCTGGGCCTGCTGGTGGACGACGCCATCATTGCGGTGGAGATGATGGTGCGAAAACTGGAGGAGGGCTGGGACAAGAAGGCCGCCGCCGCCTACGCCTACGAGGTGACCAGCATGCCGATGCTGACCGGCACCTTGATCACCGCAGCCGGCTTTCTGCCGATCGGCATGGCCAAGTCGGTCACCGGCGAGTACACCTTCGCCATCTTCGCCGTCACCTCGGCTGCGCTGGTCATCAGCTGGGTGGTGTCGGTGTACTTCGTGCCCTACCTGGGCGCCTGGCTGCTGCACACCCGCAAGCAGGTGGCCGGTCAGCCGCACGAGCTGTTCGACACGCCGTTCTACGCGCGCTTCCGGCGGTTGGTCGACAGCTGCGTGCGCCACCGCTGGATCACGCTGGCCCTGACGCTGGCGCTGTTCGGCGGCGGCGTCTTTGCGCTGGGCAAGGTGCAGCAGCAGTTCTTCCCGGATTCCAGCCGGCCCGAGATCCTGGTCGACCTGTGGCTGCCCGAGGGCAGCTCCCAGCGCGAGACCGAGGCGCTGGCGCAGCGTTTCGAGGCGCGCATGCAGCAGGAGCCTGACCTGCAGAGCGTCACCCTCTGGATCGGCGCTGGCGTGCCGCGCTTCTACCTGCCGCTGAACCAGATCTTTCCGCAGTCCAACGTCAGCCAGGCCATCCTGTTGCCCAAGGACCTGGCGGCACGCGAGCGCATCCGCCAGAAGCTGCCCACGCTGCTGGCCGAAGAGTTCTCGGAAGCCCGCGCGCGGGTCAAGGTGCTGCCCAACGGCCCGCCGGTGGACTACCCGGTGATGTTCCGCGTGCTGGGCGACGATGGCGCGGTGGTGCGCCAGTACGGCGACCAGGTCAAGGCCATCCTGGCGGGCCACCCCGCCATGCGCGGCGTCAACGACAACTGGAACGAGCAGATCAAGACCCTGCGCCTGCAGATCGACCAGGACAAGGCGCGGGCGCTGGGCGTCACCAGCCAGTCGATCGCGCAGGGCTCGCGCGGGGGCTTGAGCGGCACCACGGTGGGCCAGTACCGTGAGGGCGACAAGCTCGTCGACATCGTGCTGCGCCAGCCGCTGGAAGAGCGCAATGTGCTCACCGACATCGGCAACGCCTTCGTTCCCACCAGCAGCGGCCGCACCATTGCGCTGGCCCAGATCGCCCAGATCGAGCTGGCCTGGGAGCCCGGCGTGCTGTGGCGCGAGGGCCGGCAGTACGCCATCACCGTGCAGGGCGACGTGATCGACGGCGTGCAGGGCCCCACCGTCACCCAGGCCGTGTGGCCGCAGTTGCAGGCGCTGAAGGCGACCATGCCACCCGGCTACGACATCCGCATCGCCGGCACGCAGGAGCAGAGCAGCAAGGGCACCGGCAGCATCATCGCCGGCCTGCCGATCATGCTGTTCATCATCTTCACGCTGCTGATGCTGCAGTTGCACAGCTTCTCGCGGGCGATGCTGGTATTCCTCACCGGCCCGCTGGGCATTGCCGGCGTGGCGGCGGCGCTGTTGCTGTTCAACCGGCCATTCGGCTTCGTCGCGCTGCTGGGGGTGATCGCGCTGATGGGCATGATCATGCGCAACTCGGTGATCCTGATCGACCAGATCGAGCAGGACCGCGCCCGCGGCCTGCCGGCCTGGGACGCCATCGTCGAGGCGGCGGTGCGGCGCTTCCGGCCGATCGTGCTGACGGCGGCCGCTGCGGTGCTGGCGATGATCCCGCTCACCCGCAGCGTGTTCTGGGGCCCGATGGCGGTGGCCATCATGGGCGGGCTGATCGTGGCCACCGCGCTGACGCTGCTGGCGCTGCCGGCCATGTATGCGGCATGGTTCCGGGTGCGGCGCCCGGAGCCCGCCGGTCCGGAGGTGGCTGCGGGCTAGAATCGCCGGTTCCCCGGCGTGTCCGGCAGCCGTGCACGAAGCCGTGTGCAGCTGCCGCCCTCCAAGATTTCCCGCGCGGGTGGCGAAATCGGTAGACGCACCAGGTTTAGGTCCTGACGCCTTCACGGGCGTGCCGGTTCGAGTCCGGCCCCGCGCACCAGCCCCAACCCTTTCAGCGAGTTCCCCATGGCTGTCACTGTCGAAACCCTTGAAAAGCTCGAGCGCCGCATCACGCTGCTGATCCCGGCCAATGAATTCAACACCGAGATCGAGACCCGGCTGAAGAAACTGTCCCGCACCGTCAAGGCCGACGGCTTCCGCCCCGGCAAGGTGCCGATGTCGGTGGTCGCCCAGCGCTACGGCTATTCGGTGCAGAGCGAGGTGATGAACGACAAGATCGGCCGGGCCTTCGCCAACGCCGCCAACGGGGCCCAGCTGCGCGTGGCCGGCGTGCCGCGCGTGACGCCCAAGGACGGCGCACCCGAGGGCCAGCTGGCCTTCGACGCCACCTTCGAGGTGTACCCCGAGGTGACCCTGGGTGATCTGAGGAGCGTCGAAGTCGAGCGCTTCAGCAGTGAGGTGACCGAGGCCGCGATCGACCGCACGGTCGACATCCTGCGCAAGCAGCGCCGCACCTTCGCCCAGCGCCCGGCTGCCGAAGGCGCCGCCGAGACCGACCGCGCCACCATCGACTTCGAAGGCAAGATCGACGGCGAGACTTTCTCCGGCGGCAAGGCCGAGGCCTTCCAGTTCATCATCGGCGAAGGCCAGATGCTGGAGCAGTTCGACAAGGCCGTGCGCGGCATGAAGGTGGGTGACAACAAGACCTTCCCGCTGCAGTTCCCCGAGGACTACCACGGCAAGGACGTGGCCGGCAAGGAAGCCGACTTCCTGGTGACGGTGAAAAAGATCGAGGCGCAGCACCTGCCCGAACTGAACGAGCCCTTCATCCAGAGCCTGGGCATCGCAGCCGGCACGGTGGAGGGGCTGCGTGCCGACGTGAAGAAGAACCTGGAGCGCGAGGTCAAGTTCCGCGTGCTGGGCCGCAACAAGGGCGCGGCGATGGACGCACTGCTGAAGGTGGCCACGCTGGACGTGCCCAAGGCCCTGGTCGACAACGAGCTGGAGCGCCTGGTGGCCGGTGCCCGTGACGACCTGAAGCAGCGTGGCATCAAGGACGCCGACAAGGCACCGATCCCCAGCGAGCTGTTCCAGCCGCAGGCCGAGCGCCGCGTGCGCCTGGGCCTGGTGGTGG
>Ga0136636_10001273_pt1 | contig 14558 bp, 13 predicted proteins | sample AntDrymUQ8522106_2_FD_104653 | JGI IMG/M metagenome (GOLD analysis project Ga0136636, IMG submission 104653) | Polar desert sand microbial communities from Dry Valleys, Antarctica - metaG UQ852 (21.06) | ecosystem: Environmental > Terrestrial > Soil > Desert | place: Antarctica: Dry Valley... | reverse complement strand
TTTTGCTTTTGTCATTGTTAATACAAGAAGAGAATGACATTATACAACTTTGTTCAGGTTTAATGTAATAAAGCAAAAGTTCTTTGTCCTCGAATTGTGTAAATACTTTTACAAGTCCGTTTATCACTATTGGAATATATTTAACGTATTGACCCTCTCTTACTAATTCAGTATTGGCAGGAAAAAATTTAACAACAGATACAGCAAGTAATTCTGTTATTAGGTCTTTCCCTAAATATTTGAACTTTTTTTCAATTGAGTAACTGTCTGTCATTTTTTTGGCTTGTTGGTAATGTTGGGGATTGCGGGCTACTTTCCTGTCGAGTTACACCGAACTTGATGCGTGGTAGAATGATTGAATAACCACTTAACCCCAAATGTTTTCTGGGTGTAAGGGGCTGGCGTTCATTCATATCTGTTTGTTTATCATTCATTTAGCTCTTATTTTTAAGTCATTTTCAATCTGCGCCAACCTATCCACGAAGCACAAATTTACTATGTTTTTTTGAGCGTTGGGAAAAATGGCTTTGCCAAAGTGCGTTGAAAAGGCGGAAGCTCTTTTGCATCGCTGGGGCGGATACTCTTGAGCTAACCATTAATTCCTTCAAAATCCGTTTTCTTAACAAATACTCCGGTATTGGCATCAATAACAGAAATGTTTTCTTTGAACACTTTCTTTTCTGTTTTACTGCTGCCTGTGATATACACATAATTATCGTCGGCAAACATGAAATTTGAATTGGATGTTTTATAAGCTACAGTGCCAGTATAACGGACCCCGCGGAGCGCTGGCTTTCCTATTTTGTCGAATTCCCAAATATCTTTCCCTTTTTCGTTAAAAGCCATTACATCATAATTAGAAGCAACAAAAATCGAGTTTTTATTGGAAGCTATGCACACCACTTCTTTACTAGGGTCGGCATTTTGCACAATGAGATAACATGCGTATCGGCTTAGTTTGTAGCTTGGGTAAGTATGTGTTGCACCCGAACCAACAGCTACCACCTCGTTGAACTCAACGAGGTGGTCACTTACTAGTTGTTCACTATTTTCAAAAGCTTCTTTTGCTTTGTCTATTACCGATGTAAAGTTTCTAAAATCGGTATAATCAAGCGCCTTTGCCAATTGCCTTGCCATCCAATTATTCGTTGCCATTTTCGTCAATCTGTTTTATTTGTTCAAAAATTGATAAAACCCTTTTGCTTAATTCCTTTGCCATAGCTTTAAATTGTTGGGGTTAATTTTATTTTTGATAAATTTTCAGCAATCTTTTTATTCAAATTAGACTCTTCGGCAATTTGTTTTTCCAATTCTGTTTTCAACGAAGTAAAGCGTACTACAAAATCAAAATCATCGTCTTCATCTGCTAAACCAACATGTCTGCCAGGCGTAAGCACATAATTGAGTTTTGCCACTTCTTCAATAGTTGCTACTTTGCAAAAGCCAGCAACATCTTGGTATGGCAATGCTGAGCCTGTCGAAGCACGCCAATTATGATAAGTGCCAAAAATTAGGTTGATGTCTTCATCACTTAAATCTCTGTTTTTACGATTTATCAAAAATCCCATATTTCTGGCATCAATAAACAAGATTTCATTTTCTCTACTACGCATGGGCAAGGACGAGCCGTTGCCCTTACGGTTACGAGAGAGAAACCACAAACAAGCAGGTATTAGAGTATTTAAAAACAATTTGGTCGGTAGGTTTACAATATTCCACAACTACCATTTGACAAGAAACTAAGTGCATCCCTTGTTTTTAAAGTGTGATTTGAATATTTGGCAGCCCCTTCAACCATTTGCTTTTTGTAAGATTATTTATTTTAACCCCGACAGCTTCTTTATCTCATTCAGTTTGTTAAGCGCTTCCATCGGCGTCAGGTTATTGATGTCGATTTTCAAAATTTCATCTCTGATCTGCCTTAACACTGGATCTTCCATCTGAAAGAAACTTAACTGCATTCCTTCGCGGTTTCCTGCAATTTGGTCAATGGGTCGGCTTAATCCTTGCCCGTTGTGTGATTTTTCGAGTTCTGCAAGAATTTCTTCAGAACGCTTCACTACCGATTTGGGCATGCCGGCCATTCGGGCCACATGAATCCCAAAACTATGCTCACTTCCACCTCTCAGCAGCTTCCGGAGAAAAATTACTTTATCGTCGAGTTCTTTTATTGAAATGTTATGGTTTCTGACACGGTTGAAGGAATTTTCCATTTCATTCAACTCATGGTAATGGGTGGCAAACAGAGTTTTTGCTTTACAGGTAGGATGTTCGTGAATATACTCCACCATTGCCCAAGCAATAGAGATACCGTCGTATGTGCTGGTTCCGCGTCCAATCTCATCCAGAATAATAAGGCTTCGGTTCGAAAGGTTATTTAAGATACTCGCAGCTTCAATCATCTCAACCATAAAAGTGGATTCCCCCAATGAAATATTATCGGAAGCTCCTACCCTGGTGAAAATTTTATCGATAATGCCTATTTCTGCGCTTTCTGCGGGAACAAATGAACCCATCTGAGCCATGATCACAATAAGAGCAGTTTGCCTCAACAGCGCTGATTTACCCGACATATTCGGACCTGTGAGAATAATAATCTGCTGATCGGCGCTATCCAATATCAGATCATTGGAAACATAAGTTTCATCAACAGGGAGTTGCTTTTCAATTACCGGATGACGGCCTTCCTTTATGTTGATTATTTCAGAATCGTTTAAAATTGGACGGACGTAATTGTTTTCAATGGCTATCCTGGCAAAAGACAAAAGGCAATCGATTCGGGCAAGAATACCGGCGTCCAGCTGAATTACCGGGATGAACTCCCCGATACTGAAAACCAGGTCTTGATAAAGCTTTCCTTCCAATGCAAGACTCTTCTCCTCAGCTCCCAGAATTTTCGATTCATATACTTTAAGTTCTTCGGTAATATACCGTTCTGCACTAACCAAAGTCTGTTTCCTGATCCACTCAGTTGGAACCTTGTCTTTATGAGTGTTTCGTACCTCAATATAATAACCAAAAACAGAGTTAAAGCCAATTTTCAGAGAGCTAATCCCGGTCTTGTCAATTTCCCTCTGTTGTATTTCAAGAAGATAATCCTTTCCCGAATACATTATTCTTCTTAACTCATCAAGTTCTTCAGATACTCCCGGAGCAATTACATTCCCTTTGTTCATCTGATTCGGGGGATCATCATGCAATTCCCTGGCAATTCTTTCAATCACTGTCTCGCATGGGTTCATCTGCTCTCCCATCCTCTTTAGTGCATCAACACCAGAGTTCATGCAATATTCTTGAATTGGTTTGATGGAGGATAACGCCAGCTTAAGCTGCAGAAGTTCTCGTGGGTTAATCCTGTTAACGGCAACTTTGGACGTAATACGTTCCAGATCACCTACCCTTTTAAGCTGATCTTCGAAAAGTTTTCTCTCCTCATCATTATCCTTCAGAAATTCAACTACATCAAGCCTTTCCTCAAGAGGATAAATATCTTTCAGGGGAAGTGCGAGCCAGCGCTTCATAAGTCTTGATCCCATGGGAGAAATGGTTTTATCAAGAACTGTAATCAGGGCGTGGCCTTCCTCATAAATGGAACGATATAATTCAAGGTTTCGGATAGTAAACCGGTCGAGCCATACAAAATGATCCTCTTCAATCCTTGCCAGACGGTTAATATGGCCTACATGATCGTGGCGTGTAAGATCAAGATACTGGAGAATTGCGCCGGCAGCAATAATGCCAGAGGATAAATTATCAATCCCGAATCCCTTTAGACTTTTCGTTTGAAAATGTGTATTTAACTTATCACGGGCGTTATCTTCCTGAAATGCCCAGTCATCCAAGGGATAGGTATAATATGAGGTTCCAAATATGGACTTAAATTCTTCTGTCTTCCTTTTTTCAATAAGGATTTCTTTGGGTTGGAAACTGCTTACGAGTTTATCGATATAATCGGTATTTCCCTCAGCCGTAAAAAACTCCCCGGTAGATATATCCAAAAAGGAAACCCCGCAAAGGTTTTTCCCCATAAATACGCTTCCCAGAAAATTATTTTCCTTATGGTTCAGAACATTGTCATTAAATGAAACGCCGGGCGTTACTAATTCAGTAATGCCCCTTTTAACAATGTTTTTGGTAAGTTTCGGATCTTCAAGTTGTTCACAGATTGCAACTCTCTGTCCGGCTCTTACAAGCTTAGGAAGATATGTTTCCAAAGCATGATAAGGAAACCCTGCCAATTCAACAAAAGATGCTGATCCGTTTGCCCTGCGTGTAAGAGTAATACCAAGGATTTCAGCGGTTCTGATGGCATCTCCCCCGAAAGTTTCATAAAAATCTCCCACTCGGAAAAGCAGAATAGCATCAGGGTGTTTGGCCTTGATGGTGTAATACTGCTTCATCAGGGGAGTTTCGACGTATTTATGAATTTCACTCAAGGGGAAAAGTTTTTCGTGTGCATCAAAAATAAGAAATTTAAGTGGTTAGGGATTAGCTATAAGAAATTATTAAACAGAGTTGTTAAAAATAAATTTCTCTGTTGTTTTGATCAGGTTTTAAAAAGTTTAAAAGTATTCTTAACCCTTAAAGCATAGAAATACCCTATTGTTGAACGGTAATTAAATAAGCTTATAATTTGAGCATTTACTAAGCGAAATATAGTTGGTAAGTATTTTCTAAATCCCTCTAAAAAAACCTAATTCTGTTTTACATTCATGTTTTAAAAGACATTAATCGGTATGCTTTTCCCATTTCATAAGCTATATCTTTATATTCTTTAAAAATTGCTGAAATGAAAAAAATCCTTCTTTTGGGTGCCGGCCTATCTGCATCTACTCTCATCAGATATCTTCTGAATAACGCACAGGAAAATGACTGGAAACTTAGGGTTGGCGATATCTCTGAAGAATCTGCAAAGAAAAAGCTGAACGGTCATGCCCGAGGTGAGTATATGCTTTTTGATGTTCATGACGCTGTTCAGCTTGAGAATGAAGTTAAAGGAGCTGACCTGGTAGTTTCCTTACTTCCCGCGAAACTACACTACCTAGTTGCTCAGGCCTGCATAAAAAACAAGAAGAGTCTGGTTACGGCAAGTTATGTCTCGAAGGAAATTCAAAAGATGGACAATGATGCTTTGGCAAACGGTGTATTGTTGATGAATGAAGTGGGAGTTGATCCAGGAATTGATCATATGTCGGCAATGCAGGTGATAAATCGGATAAAGGACGACGGCGACAGACTTATCTCATTTGAGTCGGCTACGGGTGGGCTGGTTGCTCCAAACTACGATAATAATCCCTGGAAATATAAATTTACCTGGGCGCCACGAAATGTAGTGCTTGCAGGGCAGGGTGGCGCCAGGTTTTATCATAACGGGAAATTCAAGTATATTCCATACCAGAAGCTTTTCGAGCGCACAGAAAATATTGAAATTCCGGGTCACGGGCAATTTGAGGTTTATGCTAACAGGGATTCTCTGCAATATCAGGCTGCATACGGGCTTTCAGACCTACTTACGATGTTCAGGGGAACTATCCGCAGGCCGGGTTTTTGCGAGGCTTGGAATCTTTTGGTGCAATTAGGTGCAACGGATGATTCCTATGTTATGGACGATTCAAAAAATATGACATACCGCGATTTCACGAACAGTTTTCTGGCATATAATATCATTGATCCTGTTGAGCTTAAACTAGCCCGCTATCTGGGAATAAGTCAGGATTCTCCCCTGATGAAAAAACTGGAATGGCTGGGACTTTTCGATGATAAAATTAAAATTGGACATTCGGGTTATACTCCTGCCCAATGCCTACAGCATATTCTTGAGCAAAAATGGCAGTTGGATCCCAGTGATAAAGACATGATTGTCATGGAGCATCAATTCGACTACCTTCATATCGGTACCCACCGGAAGATGTATTCAACTATGGTTATCATTGGAGAAGATCAGGTTCATACAGCAATGTCGATAACTGTAGGGCTTCCTGTTGCAATAACCACAAAACTTATTATACAAGGAAAAATAACACTAAAAGGTGTTCAAATACCCGTTTTAAAGGAGGTCTATGATCCCGTGATGAAAGAACTTAGCGAATATGGGATTAAGTTTGAGGAGAGAGATTTTAAAGTAAGTTAAGATTCTAAAATTCCTCAGAGGCCTAATCCTTTGTGTCCGTGTTTCTTTGCGCAACTTTGCGAAACAACTTTACCGTAGCACATTTCCTTACTATTCTCATTGGGTAGAGACTTCAATCCCACCATGATGTAAATTGAAATTGCCTTAAGAATTCGTGAAAGATGTAACTTATTTCATAAATTCTGTAAAGTTTCAACAATTAGCAAACAGTACCTTAGCAACATGGATTCTCATACTCAAAATTTTAAAATTAGATTGGGGATATTTGTTGCTGGAGGGTTAGCACTCTTTGTGCTGGCCATATTTATTATTGGGAAGCAAAAGAACTTATTTAATCCCGTTTTTAAACTTACCTCTACTTTTTCGAATGTAAGTGGATTACAGGTCGGTAATAATGTACGTTTTTCAGGAATCAATATCGGTACAGTTGACAATATAGTAATCGTTAACGATACGACAGTAAAAGTCGATCTGATGATAAATACAGACGTTTGGCAGTTTATCAAATCGGACTGTAAAGTTACTTTAGGTTCAGATGGGATAATCGGGGATAAACTTATTATTATCATCCCCGGAAGTTCTGGCGCTCCGTTGGCAAAAGAAGGCCAACGTCTTGAATCAGTGGAAACAATTGTAAAGAGCGAAATCATGGCACGATTGGATGCAACTACAGCTAATATTGAGGATATATCCAAACAAGTATCAGATATTTCGGGTAAGATCAATAGTGGAAATGGTACACTAAACATGTTAATCCGGGATTCAATCCTTGCCGAGAATTTTAATCAAACCGTAGCAAATCTGACTAGGTTTTCCGAAGGGTTGACCGGCTCGGAAGTTGTGATGGCAAGCTTGAAAGTAACAGCATTTAACGCTGAAGATATCTCGCACCAACTTGCATTGATTATGAATAAAATAAACAAGGGAGATGGAACACTTGGTCGGCTGATTCAGGATTCAACTATAGCTGAGAATTTAAGCCAGACTATAATGAATTTTAAAAAGAGTTCACAAGGATTGACTGGTACAGATTCTGTTATGGACAAATTGAATGTTACAGCCAGTAATGCAGAGATTATTTCAGAACAACTTACAAAAATGTTGAATGAAATTAATAATGGAAATGGAACACTCGGTCGGCTAATAAGAGATTCGACCTTTGCAGAGAATTTGAATCAGACCATGATAAACCTAAGAAATAGTTCCAAGGGATTGGATGAAAACATGAATGCCGCCAAACATAATTTTCTTTTCAGAGGTTATTTTAAAAAGAAAGCCAAAGAAACAGCAGAGAAAAAGGAAGAATTAATTAAATCTGAAAAAAATTATTTACAAGACCTAAAATAATTTATTTAGGTACCTCACAAAATTTATTGAAATGGTAACTCAAAATACATGGCATGATAAACATCATGCAACATTAAACTTTGGCGGTCGTGTAGCTGAAGCAAATGAATGGGGTCTTGGAAGTTTATAATCCTTCAAACAGTCCTGGTTGTAATATGGATGGGATTAAACCTTATCGGATTTATGTTTCACTGGAATATTCGAACATAATCATAAAATGACCTATAAGACTAAGTAAAGACCTAAGATTTTGCCGTGCAAACCAAAACACCAACCAACAAATGTGAGCAGATATTCGATGTTAAATCATTGAGTACAATTTAAAGATAATATATTAGCTATTTATATCATTATTAAGTACTTTTGGATACTATTTTAACCAAAAGAATGTATTCATTAGAACAAACACCACAAGAGGTAAGTAAAAAGCTGGCTGAAAAGCACCGCACCCTGCGAAAACAGCTAAAAATGTCGCAGGAGGAAATGGCCGGGCGTTCGGGCGTATCACTGGGAAGTTTAAAACGTTTTGAGAATACCGGAAAAATATCGTTGGATTCGCTGCTGAAACTGATGCACCTTTTAGAACGGTTGAATGAATTTGACAACATTCTTCTTGTAAAAGAAAACCTTGGTGACATTAAAAAACTATTTACAGTTTAAGTAATCGCCCATGGCTTATCTCAAAAAATTATTCGTATCAATGCTCCTTGAAGGAAACAATTTTGAAGTTGGAGAGCTGGTGCTTTCCGAACAAAAGATATACTTCAGGTACAATGCCGATTACCTTAAAACAGGGCTTAATCTTTCGCCCATAAAACTCCCTTTCTCAGCAGATATCGCAAGTGTTGGTAATCAAACTTTCGACGGATTATTTGGTGTCTTTAATGACTCATTGCCAGATGGCTGGGGGAGGCTGTTGCTGGATCGATCCTTATCTGCAAAAGGGATTGACATAACAAGAATAACGCCTTTGGACCGATTGGCTTATGTCGGCTCAAGGGGAATGGGAGCCCTTGTTTATCGACCAGAAATTATGACTGAAAAGATAACAGCCCTTGTTCCCGAGTTAGACACCATTGCTGACGAAATGAGCCACGTGCTTCAGGGCTCTAGCTCTGAGATTATCGAAGAGTTATTTTTCCTCGGAGGCTCTTCGGGTGGTGCCAGACCAAAGATTTTGGCATCATACAATCCGCTTACCGACAACATGACGTACGGTGAAGACAGCGTCCAGGAAGGCTATGAAGAATGGATCATCAAATTCCCGGCATCATCCGATAGCAGGGAGATTGCCAAAATTGAATTTGCTTATCACAAAATGGCTCTACTTGCAGGCATTGAAATGAGCGAGTGCCGTCTTTTTAAAGGAAAATCGGGACAAGTTTATTTTGGAACAAAGCGGTTTGACCGGGTAGCTGATAAACATCTGCATGCACATACCGCTTCCGGTCTTATGCACGACAACTTCAGGATGAGTACGATGGATTATGGGCATCTGATGGATTGCGCTTTCCGGCTGGAAAAGCACGTGAAAGCCTATGAAAAAGTTTTTCGCCTGGCATCATTTAATGTGTATTCGCATAACCGCGATGACCACAGCAAGAATTTCTCATTTCTGATGAGTGCCAAAGGTGAATGGCAGTTTGCCCCGGCTTACGACCTGACCTTTTCGTATTCCGGCTATGGGTTTCACAGTACTATGATAGCCGGAGAAAGTAAAAATCCGGGACGAAAAGAGTTGATGAAATTGGCCACACATTTTGGGCTGAAAAATGCAGACTCCATTATTGAAGAGGTTCAGGAGGCCATAAGCCACTGGGGGGCAATTGCCAGTAAATACGGTATTTCCAGGGAAATAAAAAGTACTGTGCAAACAGCGATGGATAAGATCACAGATTAAGGTCGCCGACTATGCCAAAGGATTTCAATGCGTGGATTATTTTTCAAGGTAATACTCTCTTGTAAGATCGATATATTCTTTCGAATACTGGTGTCTGATGCCGGTTTCAATACATATCTCACTTTCATTTATGGTTGGCAGGGAAAATGAAAAATCCATCAAAACCCGTTTAAATTCACGCCCCGGAATGGGCCGTATCCTTAATATTCTCATTGGGTACAAGCTATTTTCTTCAGCCAAGGAAACTGCAAGTTTTTCATTTTCTGCAGGGGTAATAATACTGAGTTTCCCAAATGGTTTCAGAATGCTTTTAGAGCCCGAAATAAGCTCTTTAAGAGATAGTGAATCATTATGTCGAGCCAGAGATCTTGGCTGCGTATTTGCCTTAAGGGAGTTGTTGAAAAAAGGCGGATTGCAAACAATCAGATCATACCTTGATAATCTGCCGGGGTAAAAATCCTGAAATGAGCTGCAGAACACCCGAATTCGCTTGCTCCAAGGAGATTCAGCAATATTTTCCTCGGCTTGTTTTGCGGCTTCAGAATCAATTTCTATTGTATCAATTTGAGCTTCTGCCCTTTGGGCAAGCATCAGTGCAATCAAACCGGTTCCTGTACCAATATCAAGAATGTTCTCACATTCTGTTACATTGGTCCATGCACCAAGAAGCACACCATCAGTGCCAACTTTCATGGCAGTTTTATCCTGCTTTACGGTAAATTGTTTAAAACTAAACCAGTTGTTCGGCATAATTGTTTTTCTGTCCAATTGCACCCAGACCAAAAAGTGCGAAATCGTATTTTATGGGATCATCAGGATCAAATTCCCTTAGCCTGAACGTTAACTCCTGAACCGCCTTCCAGTCATCCTGATGTCGTTTCAACAATCCCAGTTCTCGTGAAATATTTCCCGAATGAAGGTCAAGAGGGATATACAAAGCTGAAGCCGGAATATCCCAAAGGCCAAAGTCTACGCCCTTATTATCTTTTCTCACCATCCATCGGAGGAACATGTTGATTCTTTTCCCGGCAGCATTGTTTTCAATATCAGCAAAGTGTTTGATCGTCCTGCGAGGAAAATCAATATTAAAAAAAGTATTTCTCAAATGTACAATTGCTTTAGGGATGTTATTAAATTCTCTGAATCCTTCTTCAAAAACAGTCCTTAATCCCCCGTGATTCAAATAAATATTCTGCAGAGATTTCAGAAAAAAAACGCAATCAATTCCATTAAAAGTGCGGTGCTTGAACGATTCGAAACCCAAAAACCTGTCTTCATCTGATTCCAGAAGAAACTGATGAGGCCCGTCGGGCATACTCTCTAGGAGCCTGTATGAATTATTGATAATAACAGCACGTTGTCCCCAGGCAAAAGTTGCAGTTAAAAATCCTGCGATTTCAATATCCTCTCTTTTGCTAAAAGAATGCGGTACCTGAATTGGGTCGGCAGCAATAAAAGATCTCCGATTGTAATATTCGACACTTGAGTCGAGCAGATTCTTAATGTGCGATTTTTTCAATTATAGAGGGATTTTTCAGGAAGTCACAAACAAACCATCATGCATGGTAAGCTTCCTGTCGGCCATATTTGCAAGCCCATCATCATGAGTAACAAGTACAATGGTCTGGTGCATTTTGTCTCGAAGAGTAAGAAAAAGCTCATGAAGCTCTTCTTTATTGCGGGAGTCGAGGTTTCCGGATGGCTCATCAGCGAGTATTACAGCCGGACTATTAATCAGCGCGCGGGCAACAGCTACGCGTTGTTGCTCGCCACCTGAAAGTTCATTGGGTTTATGCTCAAGCCGATGTTCGAGTCGAAGAAAATTCAAAAGTTCCTTTGCTCTTTCTTCTACTTTGGAGCGGGCTGTTCCGGCAATAAATCCGGGAATGCAAACATTCTCAAAGGCAGTAAATTCAGGTAAAAGATGATGAAACTGAAAGACAAAACCAATGTTGCGGTTACGGAATTTTGCTAGTTGTTTCTCACCAAGGGAGCTGATTTCAATGTTGTTTATGGTGATTTTTCCTTTTTCAAATGGCAACAAAGTACCTAGAATTTGCAAAAGTGTTGTCTTCCCCGCTCCACTGGCACCAACTATCGAAACGATTTCCGCAGGCTTAATTGAAAGACTGATTCCTTTGAGTACTTCGAGGTTTCCGAACGATTTATGGATGTTTTCAGCAAGAATCATAATGTATTTGCAAAAGATAAGCGGATATAATCAATGAAATAAAAAGGATATTGCGATTCAGTATTTGGCAATTGCATTGGATTAAAGCTTCAAAAATCTCCGCAATTATTTAACAATCAAATTATTAATCTGTATTAATATCTTTTTTAACTTTATTTATAATTTCGCGTGTTTCGCTTTCCACATTGTTCTTGATGTCATTGATATCTTTAGTGATTTCCGAAGTGCTTTCGGTAAATTCCCTCTTTATATCATCTGTGGCCTTTTTGAATTCCTTTAAACCTTTCCCTAAACTTTTAGCCATATCGGGAACATTCTTTGCGCCAAATAGCATAAGGAAAACAATAGCTATCATAACTATTTCTCCACCTCCGATTCCCAAAAATAAAATAGTAAGAATCATGATCTTAATTTTGGCTAAAGATAGTTTAACTTTAAGGAAAATGAAAGAGGCCACTCCAAAATTCAGAATGGCCTCTTTTTTTGAAATTATGTTTAATTTAATCCGGCATTCAGAAACAAACGTCAAAGCTAATAATCTGAAAGCCTTTCTGCTTAATCTTTCTGAGTAACGCGTTTTTTAATGGTGTCAAACACAACAGGTGTAGCAACAAATACTGAAGAATACGTTCCAACACCAATACCAATCAGTAAGGCGAATACAAATCCCCTGATAACCTCACCACCGAAAATAAACAGTGCGAAGATTACAATAAGTGTTGTAAATGCTGTATTCATTGTTCGGGCAAGGGTCGAGTTCATCGCTCCATTAATAACTTCGTAATCACCGCGTTTGCTGTAGAGATGGCGATGTTCCCTGATACGGTCATAAACAACCACAGTATCATTGATGGAATACCCCACAACGGTAAGTATTGCGGCAATAAACGATTGATCTATCTCCATAGAGAAGGGCATAAAGCCATGCAATAATGCGAAAATTCCAATAATCACCAGAACGTCATGAGCAAGGGAAACAATAGCTCCCAAACCAAACTGCCAGTTACGGAACCTCATCAGGATATACAAGAAGATCATGACTAATGAGAGTAATATTGCCCATACAGCTTGCACTTTGATATCGGTTGCAATCGCAGGACCAACCTTCAGAGCGCTTTTAACATATTTGTCTGTATTAATAAATTCTGCTTTTGTAATTGCTCCTTCAGGTATGAATTCAGGAACAAGCCCATCGTATAATTTGGCTTTTATTATACTGTCAACTGCAGGGTTTTCGTTGTCAATAAGGTATTTGGTGGTAATTCTGACTTTATCTTTTCCTCCAAATGTAATAACCATAGGTGTTTCACCAAGTTCTTTACTAAGCGATTCACGAATTTTTGCAGTATTAACCTCTTGTTTAAACTCAACTACAAAGTTTCTACCACCAGTGAAATCAACGCCAAGGCTCAATCCACGGGTTGCAAGACCAATTAATCCGACAATGATAACAATTCCCGATCCTATATAGAAATATTTTCTCATGCCAAGGAAGTCCACATTGGTATGTCTGAGGAAATTGTGGGTCCATTTGGTACTGAAGGTAAGTGGACGGTTTTTATCAAGTAAACGTTCATAAATTAAACGACTGATAAAAATAGCCGAGAATAGTGAAGTTAAAATACCGATTACCAGTGTGGTAGCGAAACCTTTAATAGGTCCTGTACCGAATAAATACAAAATAACACCCGTTAGAAGGGTAGTAACGTTTGAGTCGATGATTGCTGAATACGCATGCTTGTACCCATCGGCAATGGCAAGTTTTATCCCTTTACCGGCTTCGAGTTCTTCTTTAATACGTTCATAAATCAGCACGTTCGCATCCACCGCCATACCAATAGTAAGTGCGATACCAGCAATACCGGGTAAAGTTAATATAGCACCCAGTGAAGCGAGTACTCCAATCAGGAAGAACATATTGACAACAAGGGCAATGTCAGCAACTAATCCAGCACGGCGGCTATAATAGAATACCATGTAGAAAAGTACAACCAAAAATGATATTATGAATGAATTTAAGCCCGAATCGATGGAAGACTGTCCAAGGGATGGCCCAATTACTTCACTTGATTCAATTCTAGCACGTGCGGGCATCTTTCCTGATTTCAGCACGTTTGAAAGATCGGTTGCTTCAGCTTGAGTAAAATTACCTTCGATGCTTGAACTTCCACCTTTAATTTCTCCGTTTACTACTGGTGCAGAAACAACGTATCCATCAAGAACAATTGCCAGACAACGGCCTACATTTTCGCGAGTTAGGTTAGCCCACCGTTTGGCTCCCTCGCCATTCATCGACATGTGAACCTGTGCCTCGTTTTTAAACTGACCATATTGCATTGAAGCTTCAGTAACAAATTTTCCACTCATGGAAGCGCCTTTTTCGCGGCCGCCTTTGAGTGCATGAAGCTGAATAAATGATTCGTTATCAGAAAGTGTTTTCTGATTCCAGTAGAACTTCATATCAGCAGGAAAGATCGATTTTATCTGCGGTCTGAGAAGGAAGGCATTAACAGTGGCGGTATCGCGAACATTGACAATACCAACAACTGAACCTCCAACTGGCTGATTTTTACTGTCGAGGTAAGGAATAAGAACTGAAAACAATGGGTTGTCTTTCCTGATTCTTTCTTCTTCTGACGATGCTACTACTGAGCTGTCCTTTGCACCTATAAGACTTATTTCACCTGTTGTATCTTTTGGCGTGTCAAGTAATGAAATTTCACCGCTTGCATCAGCAGGTTTCTTATTCTCGTTTGCACCAAGAACCGAAGCTTCATCCGTGCTTGCCATTTCTTTAAGAAGAGTGTTTGCCTGCTGGAAGAATGGAAGAACTTCGGTATTTTCGTAAGTAGTCCAGAATTCCAGGTTTGCTGTTCCTGTGAGCAACTTGGTAACCCTTTCAGGATCTTTGATACCGGGAAGCTCGATAAGAATACGACCCTGTCTTTCGAGGCGCTGAATGTTTGGCTGAACAACACCAAAGCGGTCGA
>Ga0136636_10001272_pt1 | contig 14559 bp, 10 predicted proteins | sample AntDrymUQ8522106_2_FD_104653 | JGI IMG/M metagenome (GOLD analysis project Ga0136636, IMG submission 104653) | Polar desert sand microbial communities from Dry Valleys, Antarctica - metaG UQ852 (21.06) | ecosystem: Environmental > Terrestrial > Soil > Desert | place: Antarctica: Dry Valley... | reverse complement strand
CGGTGAATTTCATGATGTTGCCCTTGTGAACAATGGTAAGGGAGGGAAGTTTATGACTGATGGTATAATTCATGGCAGCCCGCACCAGGCGTTCGGTTCCCTCGACGGAAACAGGCTTGATGCCAATTGACGATGTTTCGGGAAAACGGATTTGGTTGACTCCCATATCGTTCTGAAGAAAACTGATAAGTTTTTTGGCTTCGGGAGTTCCCTGCATAAACTCTATGCCGGAATAGATATCTTCGGTGTTTTCACGAAAAATATGCATGTCCACTTTATCAGGTCTTTTTACAGGACTTGGCACTCCGTTGAACCAGCGGACAGGCCGCAGGCAAACATAAAGATCGAGAATCTGCCGCAATGCAACGTTGAGTGACCGCATTCCTCCGCCAACCGGAGTGGTTAAAGGCCCTTTAATTCCTACAAGGTACTCCTTGAATGCCTCAAGGGTTTCGTCGGGAAGCCAGCTACCTGTGGTCGAAAAAGCCTTTTCACCTGCAAGTACTTCTTTCCACATAATCTTCCGCTTGCCGTTGTAAGCTTTCACAACGGCGGCATCAAAAACTCTTACGGAGGCATTCCAGATATCCGGGCCGGTACCGTCACCAATAATAAACGGTATTACCGGAAAATCAGGAACTTGCAACTTGTCATTCTCAAAAACAATCTTACCTGTATTCATTGTGTATTTATAATTTTAGCACTTTTAATCGTTCGTAAAGATAAAAAAAACATTCAATTTCCTATATATATAAGAAAAATGTTTTGGGCTCCGAATTCGATGGTTTTTCAACGATTTCACGACCAATTTGAACAAACAAATTTAACGATATGTTATTTGTAAAACAAGATATATTTTGCGAATGGAACTACTAAATATCCGTGACCTTCCTGACAATCTGAAAGGTAAACAGCCAATAGTTTTTTTTGACGGAGATTGCTCATTATGCAGTAGTTCAGTCAGGTTTCTACTTAAACACAACAATACCGGAAACCTGTATTTTGCATCCTTACAATCGGAAGCCGCAATGACGATATTAAAGTTAGCCGGAAAAGGCATTCAGCAAAGTGACACTCTGCTTTTCGTCGAAAGCAATATTCTTTATAGTTATTCCACGGCAGCTTTGAAGATAACTGCATATCTCACATATCCATGGCGCTTGCTTGGAATCTTCATCCTGATTCCGTCCGGGTTAAGGGATTATATTTACAGGCTTATTGCAGGAAACCGTTACAAATGGTTTGGAAGAAAATCATTTTGCACTACTGGTGCTCCAGAAATAGAAGGAAGGTTTTTATCCTGAATTCCCAACAATCGAAAATTCAGGCAGCCTTCGGCATTTTCACAAAACATTGAACTTTTCAAAAATTTGAAAATTACGCCTTTAAACGCTGAGGACATTTAAACGTATCGCTTGTGATTGGTTGGGCTTCGCTCACCAACCATCGCTCAGCAACTTGAACAATGAACCTCACACGCGAAGCATTGAAAGCACAGCATTGAAAGCACAGCAATTGGACACGCAGCATTGAACGGGCAGCATTTAACGCGAAGAATTGAACACGAAGAATTGGACACGCAGCATTGAACGCGAAGAATCGGACTCAGCATTGAACGCGAAGCATCAAACGCGAAGTATTGAACCCTTGAAAATTTTTGAACAACTGTGAACAATACTTAACGTTACAACTCCCTGTAAACGAAATCTATTCCCTGTTTTTCGAATCGATGAAAAGAGTAACAGGCCCATCATTAACCAGGCCTACAACCATATTTGCACCAAATTGTCCGGTGGCGACTTTTTCACCCAGACTCTCTTCCAATGCAAGAATAAAGGATTCGTAGGCAGGCTTTGCAAAATCAGGACGGGCAGCTTTGCTGTACGAAGGCCTGTTTCCCCGGCGTGTGCTTGCATGAAGGGTAAACTGGCTCACAACCATAATTTCACCGCCAATATCCCTGATATCAAGATCCATAACACCCTGGCTATCATCAAAAACACGCAGTCCGGTTATCTTTCCGCAAAGCCATTCCCGGTCTTCTGCTGTGTCGGCTTCTTCGAAACTGACCAAAACTACTAATCCATAGCCAATCCGGCTATACTCCTGGCCTTCGATATTAAGGCTGCATGATGTAACTCTCTGAATAACTGTTCTCATAAATTGTAAAATAAATGTTTATAAATTTCCTTCCTTTTGATCGGCACTAATTATTTTTAATCCTACACATATTCAGCAGTATCCAGGTTCTCGTCAGTAAGCAGTCCCAGGTAATTGTGATATCGTTCGGCATTGATACGTCCTTCGTCAAGTGCTTGTTTAACAGCACAACCAGGCTCATGATTATGTGTGCAGTTGTGATATTTGCAGTTTGGAAGCAGGGCACGAAACTCAGGAAACCTTTCACTGATTTCCTGACTTTCGAAATGCACCAGCCCGAATTCCTTAATTCCCGGTGTGTCGATCATATAACCTCCGAATGATAGCGGATGCATTTCGGCAAACGTGGTTGTATGCATTCCTTTATTATGATATGATGATATTTCACCGGTTTTAATTGCGAGTAACGGATCGAGTGCATTTATCAAGGCTGACTTCCCAACTCCCGAATGGCCTGAAAACAAATTCACTTTGTCGCGCAGTACCAGCCGGAGTGTTTCAATTCCTGTGCCCTCAAGGGCCGAAACAGAATAAGAAGGATATCCCAAAGAACTGTACAATTCCATAAGTTCGTTACATCGGTCGTTGGCTTCGGCAGTATAAATATCAATTTTATTGAAAATCAATGCTGCCGGGATATGATAGGCTTCGGCTGTTACCAGGAGCCTGTCGATAAAACCTGTTGATGTTCGCGGCAGCATGATACTTGCCACGATATACAACCTGTCGATGTTCGAAGCAATGATGTGGGCCGATTTCGAAAGGTTGATCGAACGCCTGACTATATAATTGGTACGGGGTTCAATAACAGTAATGATTCCGTTTCCATCGTCGCCTTCCCACTTAAAATCAACATGATCGCCAACAGCCACCGGGTTTGTGGAACGTATGCCATGAATACGGAACTGACCTTTAAGCCTGCAGTTGCACACTTTTTTATCGTCAGTCATCACGGTGTACCAGCTGCCCGTTGATTTTATAACTATTCCCTTCACAATTAACTTTAAAGTTGGTCATTCGCCGGCAAACTATATATTTCAGTTATTCAGCCTGCGTTTATTAATTGCCGTAAAATTACCTCTTTTTAAGTCTTAGCCAAACCTAAGTTTGGAAATATTAACTTTTCACTATTCTTAAGCATTTATAGTTTCCAAATATATTAACAGCTAAACCGGGGAAACGTTTATAATTTTCAACAAATAAATGGCACAAAAATGTTTGTTTTTGCATACCTGTATCTGATACCTGTAAAATTGCTACATTTGAAAAAAAAAATATCATATGGGAACAAGTGCTATTTTATCACTTTTACCTGCTCCTGTAGTAGCGGTAGCACTCTATTTATTACTCAGGTATAAATTTCCGGACGGAAATTTCCGGCTTCTCTATAAAACTTTCCTTTTCGGAATTTTAGGGATCATACCCGTTTATATCATCGATCAGTTAACAATCAGGTTTCATCTTGATCATCTTCACAGCCTGAACAGGACTGTATTCTATGCATTTGTGCTCACCGGAGGTGTTTATGAACTATGGAAATTCCTGATTCTGAAAACAGTTGTCTATCCTTCGAAACAAGTCCATAAAACGATTGATGTGATTTTTTACAGCATTATAATAGCTGCAGGATTTACTACCGCGTATTCGGTTTATGCCTTGTATTTTGCACCTGCCTATATCAGTGTTTCGTTGTATGCCCTTTCAAGCGGGCCGGTGTTTGTTTCGATTGCGATAATAATGGGATACTTTACAGGGATTGCCCTGAACCGAAATTTCGCAACAACTGACTTTGTAGCAGGGTTGTTTATAACTATTGTATTCCATGGGATATACAGGTTCTGCCTGCTTACAACCGATACATTGTTGCTCTACCTTGCGATGGGCGGAATGCTGGTAACTGCAGTTACATTTATTGTTTTCAGCCTTCGCAATACAGAAGAGTCAAATTAAACGGTAAACTTTTCCGGGAAGGCAACGAATTATACCTTCAAATTCCATGTTCAACAATATGGCTGCCGCTTTTGAAGGCAGAAGCATGCTTTCGATAAGTAGTGTATCCACATCGAGATCACCTTTTTCTTTTAACGTATTCACTATTAACTCTTCATCAGGAGTAAGTGTTACAAATAGCTGGCGCTGAATGCTTTTCTTCTGAATTTTTGCGTCATCCCATCCCAGCAAATAACTGATATCCTTTGCCGATTGTATCAATGCGGCCTTATTGATCTTTATAATTTTGTTGCATCCTTCGGAATGCGGGTCGCCGATACGGCCGGGAACGGCAAAAACATCCCGGTTGTAGGAATTGGCAATTTCGGCAGTTATTAAGGCTCCGCCTGTTACGCCTGCCTCAACAACAACCACTGCATCACTCATACCTGCAATAATGCGGTTACGCATCGGGAAATTCTCGCGATCGGGTATGGTGTTGCTCATATATTCGCAAAGCAATCCACCTGTTTCTGTCATTTTTTCGGCCAGCGAACGGTTGGCAAAAGGATAAATTCGATCGAGACCATGCCCAAGCACACCTACGGTTTGCAGATTACTTTCCATTGCCGCCTTGTGCGACCAGGTATCAATACCATACGCCAGTCCGCTAACAATTAAAACATTATGTTCATGCAATCCCTCTATAATTTTGCGGCACATATCGCGGCCATATTCGGTTGCTTTGCGGGTGCCAACCATGGCCACCACTTTTGGGACATTCAGATCAGCTGTTCCTTTGTAATATAGCATCAAAGGGCTGTCGTGGCATTGCTTCAGGCGGATAGGATATTCTTTGTCGAGGTAAAACAGGGAAATAATTTTATTCTTTTCTATAAAAGCAAGTTCTTCTTCGGCCCGTTCGAAAACATTATGATTTGCCAGCGCATTTACAGTTTGCTCGCCAATGCCAGGAATTTTCAACAAAGCGCGTTTTTTCTCCATGAAAACGGCCTTAACGCCCCCGCAATAAGCAACGAGGCTCTTTCCGTTCACACTTCCGACCCCGGGTATCAGGGTCAATGCTATTTTATAGATCAGATCATCCATTGTGCAGACCAAACTTACAAAATTTTATAAAACTACTTTTAACTCTTTAAGGATTATTATTAACAACCTTAATCATACATTTGTATCTTAATAATTTTTAATGCAGCAAAAGCCCTTGCATATATTAATCTGCCCGCTCGATTGGGGTCTTGGACATGCGGCACGATGCATTCCTGTTGTTAGTAAACTTATTGAAGCGGGTCATAAAGTTACTTTTGCAGGGTATGGGCGGTCACTAATTATGCTTCAAATGGAATTCCCGCTTCTTGAAAGTATCGAATTGCGGGGCTTTTCGCCTTCCTATTCCAGGTCCGGGTATATGGTTTTACACTTGTTTCGACTCTTACCCCGCTTTATCAAAACAATTATTTATGAGCATCGCGAAATAAAAAAACTCATAGAACAGCACAATTTTGATATTATTATTTCCGACAACCGCTATGGTCTGTGGAATAAAAGCACAAAGTGTATCCTGATCACTCACCAGGTTATGATTAAAACGCCAGGGTGGCTCAGGTTTGCAGAATACATTCTTTATTGCGTTTCGCGGTTGATGATAAGCCGTTTTGATGAGTGCTGGATTCCGGATGAAAGAGATGGACCAGGGCTGAGCGGCGATCTGTCGCACAATTATGCGCTTCCTGCAAATGCTAAATTTATCGGGTCGTTGTCACGTTTTCAAAAATCAGAATCCTCTCAGGACAAGGCTGATAATGACAGGAAAATTATTGCAATAATTTCAGGCCCTGAACCACAACGGAGTATATTTGAGCAAATGGTAACCAGGCAACTCAGCGAATTGAAATTGGAAGCCTTGATAATTGGAGGACAACCGGAGATAGAACAAACAGAAATCACAAATACCGATCTGAATATTCTGCCGTATCTGGCAACAGCCGGCTTAAAATCAGCCATTTCTTCTGCGTCTTTGGTTATCTGTCGTTCAGGATATTCTTCGATTATGGACCTGCAAGCGCTTGGCGCAAAAGCATTATTTGTACCCACACCCGGTCAGACTGAACAAATTTACCTGGCTAAATTGCATCAGCAGACTGGCACTGCATTGTGGTGCGCACAGGAAAATATGGATTTGAAAACAGATATTCCTGAAGCGCTGAAATTTCCGGGTTTCAAAATTAATTTACCTGGAAATGGCCTATCAACTGCGATAGCTGATTTGAAAAAGAAATAATTCGCTGCTCAAATATTTCTAAGTATTTTTGCAGCCAACAAAAAATTAAAAAATGATACTTGATTTTATTCACTGGAACATCAGTCCGACAATTTTCAGTATTGGTCCTGTAAGTGTACGCTGGTACGGACTGTTATTTGCCATGTCGTTTGTGGTTGGCTATTTCATTATGCTTCGTATATTCCGTAAGGAAAATATTCCGGAACCATTACTTGATGAGCTGAGCATGTATATGCTTATTGCAACTGTTGTTGGAGCAAGACTTGGGCATGTGTTATTTTATGAACCTGCTTCATACCTCGCCCACCCGCTTGATATACTCAAAATATGGCAGGGCGGTTTGGCCAGTCACGGTGCTGCTGTGGGTATCATTGTTGCTCTTTATCTTTTTGCACGAAAAACACGTCAGCCATTTTTATGGGTGATTGACAGGATAGTAATTGTAGTAGCTCTTTCCGGATTTTTTATCCGCACCGGGAATCTTTTCAACAGCGAGATTTATGGTAACCTAACTCAACTTCCCTGGGGATTTATATTTGACAGAAACGGCGAAACTCTTCCCCGACATCCGACTCAGATCTATGAAGGTTTATGTTACCTCGGTATTTTCTTTTTCCTTCTCTGGGATTATTTCAATAAGAACGGTAAACCAAGGCCAGGTTTTCTGTTTGGATTTTTCATGGTAACTGTATTTGGATTCAGGTTTCTTATTGAATTTATAAAAGAGCCACAGGTTAATTTCGAAAATTCAATGGCGCTGAATATGGGACAGATACTTTCCATTCCGTTGATTATTGCGGGGATAGTATTGCTGGTAAGGAAGGAGAAGATTACGAAGTAAAATCAAATAATAGCCCTTTTCTTTTTTACATCTTCCTATGTACTCCTGTGAAGTAGAAGGAAGAATGCTTATGCCTCTGTTGCAATACAGGCAGCAGGGCTCCCCAGGAACACATATGTTATTACAATACAGGTAGCGGGGCTCCCCCGGAACACATATTTTGTTGCAATGCAGGCAGCGGGGCTCCCCCGGAACACATATGTTGTTGCAATATTGGCAGTGGGGTTCCCCCGGAACACATATGTTATTGCAATACAGGCAGCGGGGCTCCCCCGGAATACATATGTTGTTGCAATATTGCCAGCGGGGCTCCCCCGGAACACATATATGAAGCATTTATTTCTAAATAATTCCGGGTTTTCCGTCAACAAAAACCACTCAATCTTCACCCTTTTCCAAAAAGCAAGAAGTCCTATTCCCTAATCCTCTCAGGAGAAGGTGCCCCGAAGGGCGGATGAGTTAGAGAGGGAAGGGGGAGATCCATAATAAAAAAGGGAGCCTCAGCCCCCTTTTTAAAATATTAAATTGTTTCTTTCTACCTCATAACTCCCGCTCTTGCATTCAGAAATTTATCAACCTTTTGTGATATTACTTTCTGATCGTACTGATCGGCAATCTGCTTCATCGAGTTGAAAAAGCCGAAAGCTTCATTCAGATCCTCATCGAAATTAACACGAAATTCAGGGCTAAGCGACAGGTAATAGTCGGTATTCTGCTGGTAAATGTACATCAGCTTTTCAGCAAGCTTGTTGCCTTTTTCAAAAGCACCTGCTCTGTAATATACATCAACAAACTGTATCATGTAATAATCGAAATGGATCTTGTTGTTGGGGAATATTTGCTGAACATAATCGCAAACCTTCACCGCTGAATCATTCTTGTTTTCAATGACAAGTTTGCGTGCAAGGCGGGCAAAATCCTGCTTAGGCATCGCAACATTTCGACGGCTCTCAGGATCCACATAAACACCGGGCAAATTCAGGTTACCCCATTTGCACTTGTTCATAAGTATATCATACGAAGCCAGTGAATTTACACTTCCAACACCTTTATTAAAGTCGCGGTCATCGGGCTTTAGAGGCATAAACCTGTAAATAAATCCTTCCTGATAACAATATTTGTCAACATCTACAGCATCACTCAAAGCTGCAGGACTTACAAAATAAACTGGTCGTTTAAACCTGTTCTTTGCAAGAAAATCAAGCAGCATCAGATCGTTTTTGTACAGATAATTTGACTTTATATCCCACTCAACAGTGCTTACAACCCTGTCGGCAAGATTTGCCGGAACAATACCGTTTTTAACCATTGAGGCCGAATCCACTGTAATCTTAACCTTTTTAGTCGGGTAAATGGCAATGGATCTTGCCCCAGACATAAATCTGGAAGCAGGATCGTCGCTGGCAATCAGATCAATCAGATCCTGTAGTTCCACCCGTTCCTGTATCTGACCCGAATAGGCTGATACTTCGTTTATACCTTTGTTATACTGATCATACGAAAGCGTGAAGGGCAATGCTTCGGAATCGTAGACCTTGCGCATCAACTGGTGCACATACCAATCACCTGATGACAGCATATAATTGACAACCCGCACATCAGTCCTGATTCCTTCAACCTCCTGTGCGTACCAGAGTGGGAAAGTATCGTTATCCCCATTAGTAATAAGTATTGCGTTGGGAGCACACGAATTTAGGTAGTTGATTGCAAAATCGCGGGCTGCATATTTATTAGCACGAGTATGATCGTCCCAGCCTTCTTTAGCCATAATGCCTGGAACCAGCAATAAACAGAAGGCTGTTATCGGAATTGCAATATATTTTTCATTCACTTTCTTCAGCAAATCCCAAAGCGCCATCACACCCAGACCAATCCAGATGGCAAAGGCATAAAACGAACCTGCGAACGCATAATCCCGCTCACGTGGCTGGTTTGGTGTAATATTAAGATATAAAACTATTGCAAGACCGGTCATGAAAAATAAGAGCAGAACTACAATAAATCCGTCGGTATGCTTTCGCAGATGAAACCATAATCCTAATAATCCAAGCAGAAGCGGCAGGAAATAAAACTTATTGCGAGCCGCATTCGTCATACTGTCGGGCAAATTAGATTGATCACCAAGGTTTGCGTTGTCAATAACCGGTATTCCGCTGATCCAGTTCCCGTAGCGTATGCCGCCCTCGCCCTGTATATCGTTTTGCCGTCCGACAAAATTCCAGAAGAAATAGCGCATATACATATGCCCTACCTGGTATTTCAGGAAAAACCTGACATTCTCGATCATTGTAGGCTTGTACAATGTTTCGGTTTTCCCTTCTTCATTTACAACATCTATAGGATTACCTTTTATTTTTCCCCATGATTTGTAGGCGGCTATATGACTTGGTTTCTGATTGCTCCACATACGCGGGAACAGAGTAGAAAATGTCTTGTCATAATTCGGAATGGTATTCTTCCGGTCATCCGTCATAACATACTTGCCTTTTTTTGTATCCTTTACATAAAAAGGCGTGCCATCACTATACGGATCGGCTTTGTCCTGTGGCGAATTGTAATACTGCCCATAACCTACAGGCCATGTGCCATATTGTTCGCGGTTAAGATAGGATAACAAACTTACAGCATCGCTTGGATCATTTTCGTTGATAGGTGTATTGGTGTTGGCACGGATAACCAGCATAAAAAATGAAGAATACCCGATTAAAAGAAAGGCAATCGACATGAATACCGTATTAGCTGCCGATCGCACCTGGCTGCGGTTTAACTTTCCGGGATTACTCTTATACCAGTAATAAACGCCGATAACTACAAGGAAACCTATGAATGTTGTCACCGAAAAAACTGACAACAGCAGTAACAAGGCTCCTCCGATGATGTAATTTAATGTTGAATGTTTGGTTTGGTAGGTAAACCGTATGCTCCATATAAGCATTCCCAAAAGGACCAGAAAATAGAATAATGTGCCCGAATTAAACGGAAGACCAAAATTATTAACAAAAAGTATTTCGTATTTACCGGCAAGGAATACCGTGTAAGGTATTACCATAAACATGATAAACGATAGTATAAAAAACGAAATGCCCAGTGTAAGCACTATACCTTTCCAGGTAGTTTTATATTTCCTGAAATAAAATACAAGTGCTATTGCCGGAATTGCAAGCAGGTTAAGAAGATGCACACCTATTGAAAGTCCCATCAGGTAAGCGATAAGGATAATCCACCGCTGTGAGTGAGGCTGGTCGGCAACCTGATCCCATTTAAGAATGGCCCAGAACACAATTGCCGTAAAAAACGACGACATGGCATAAACTTCGCCTTCGACCGCCGAAAACCAAAAGTAATCGCTGAATGTGTAAGCCAGCGCACCAACTAAACCGCTTCCGAGAATGGCAATCATGCGGCCTGTTGAAATTTCTTCGTCTTTTGTGAATTTAAGACCCAGCATGGTAATACTCCAGAACAGAAATAAGATGGTAGCGGAACTGCTTAACGCCGACATCATATTTACCATCAGGGCTACTTTGCTTGTATCGCCAAATGCAAACAAACTAAAGAAACGACCCAGTAGCTGAAAAAGTGGGGCTCCCGGCGGGTGGCCGACCTGTAGTTTGAATGCGGTTGTTATGTATTCGCCACAATCCCACCAGCTGGCGGTTGGTTCAACGGTTGACAGGTAAACCCACGATGAAAGGGCAAACACGAGCCAGCCCAGCAGGTTATTCAGTTTCCTGAATGTTTTCATGAAAAGTATAGATTAATAAATAAACGAAAATTTGAAGGGACGAAATTAACCAATAATTGTGAAGTACAAATCATTTTTTAGAAATGATATGAAAAGAGTGGCATATTAAACTTCCTGAAACACAAAACAGAACACCGCTTTTAAAAATGCAATTACTTACATTTAAGCATGTTATTAAGGGTCTAAATTGCATTTAAAGCATTAAACATCTCCTTATTAAATGGAAACAGGGAGTCGAAACTCCCTGTTATAAGAAATGCAAATAAAGAATCCCGGTATTACATCATTCCTTTTTTGGAACTGAGGTATTTCTCAATGTGTTGAACAATAGCTGTCTGGTTATTCTGTGTGGCAATCTGTTTCATATAATCAAAGAAACTGAATGCCATATTCATATCATCGCTGTACTGGTTGCGGAATTCGGGATTCAATGACGAATAATAGTCAATGTTCTGCTCATAAATCTGCATCAGCCTGTTTGCCAGTTTATTCCCTTTCTCGATGGCACCGGCCCGGTAATACGTATCCACAAATTCGATCATATAGTAATCAAAGTGAATTTTATTGTCAGGAAAAGCTTCCTGTACACGATCGCAAACCTTTATAGCCTCATCATTTTTACCTTCTCCAACCAATGCTTTTGCCAGGCGCATAAAATTCTGCTTGGGCAGGAAAGTGTTGCGGTAGCTTTCCGGATCAACATAAACCCTTGGATCAGCAAGGTTTCCCCATTTGCATTTATTCATCAGGATATCATAGGATGCATCAGCGTTCACACTTCCTACTCTTTTTATAAAATCATCACCCTCAGATTTTACAGGCAAAAAGCGGTACACATATCCTTCCATAAAGCAGTAAGGGCTTACATCAAATGCCTGCACACCGGCAGGACTTCCAAAATAGATCGGGCGCTTGAATTTGTTCTTTGCCAGGAAATCGAGCAGCATCAGGTCATTTTTCTGCAAGGTATTTGTGCGTATATCCAGATCCACGGAACTCAGAACTCTGCCAGCATATTTTGCAGGAACTGCTCCGCTCTTAACCAGCGATGCCGTATCCAGGGAAATTGTCACCTTATTGGTAGGAAACAAAGAATAGGAATGGCTGCCCGTACGGTATTTCGTTGATGGATCGTCGCTTGCAATATAATCCATCACATCCTGCAACTCCACCCGGTCTTTGATGGTTCCTGAATAGCCAACCTGCTCGTTTATTCCCTTGTTATACTGATCGTAAGAAAGCGTAAATGGCAACGCATCCGAATCATACACCTTGCGCATAAGCTGGTGAACATACCAGTCGCCTGACGAAAGCATAAAGTTCACAACCCTCACATCGGTACGAATCCCTTCCACTTCCTGGGCGTACCAGAGCGGAAAAGTGTCGTTATCCCCGTTTGTAATCAGGATAGCGTTAGGCGCACATGAATTCAGGTAATTCGCCGCAAAATCACGGGTAGCATATTTATGCGAACGATCATGATCATTCCAACCATCTTTGGCCATTAAACCAGGAACCAACAATAAACAAACCAGTGTGATGGGAATAGCAATGTATTTCTCATTCACCTTCCTAAGCATATCCCATAATGCCAAAACCCCAAATCCAATCCACATGGCAAAGGCGTAAAATGAACCCGCAAAAGCATAATCCCTTTCACGCGGCTGGTTTGGCGTTATGTTCAGATACATAACGATTGCTATTCCGGTCATAAAAAACAGAAGCATTACAACCAAAAAACCATCACTATGCTTGCGCAGATGGAAGAACATACCCAGCATTCCCAACAACAATGGAAACATGTAGAATTTATTGCGGGCAGCGTTTTTCATGCTGTCGGGCAGGTTTGCCTGATCGCCAAGCCTTGGATTATCAATAAAAGGAATTCCGCTGATCCAGTTGCCATTTTTTATATCGCCATCGCCTTGAGTATCATTCTGCCTTCCGGCAAAATTCCAGAACAAATAACGCAGGTACATGTGACCAATCTGGTAATTAATAAAAAAGCGTACATTCTCCACCATGGTTGGGCGGTATAATGTTTCAGTTTTGCCTTCTTCTGCCACAACGTCAATAGGAGTACCTTTAATCCGCCCCCAGTTTTTATAGGCCTGCGGATGCTGACGATCCGGGTCGGAACTCCACATGCGCGGGAATAGGGTACTAAAGCGCGGATCGTAATTGGGAATTGTATTTTTGCGATCGTCGGTAATAACATATTTACCTTTTTTAATATCTTTAACATATAATGGGGTACCATCCGAAACCGGATTTGCCATATCCTGTGGCGCGTTGTAATACTGCCCGTAAACTATTGGCCAGGTTCCGTATTGCTCACGGTTAAGGTATGACAGAAGGCTCACCGCGTCGCTCGGAGCGTTTTCGTTGATAGGCGTATTGGTATTTGCCCTGATAACCAGCAGCAGGAATGACGAATAGCCGATCAGCAGAAATACAATCGACATAAATGCCGTATTTGCAGTAGCGCGCATCTGGCTCCGATTAATAAGACCGGGATTACTTTTATACCAGTAATAAACGATGGCAATAACAAACAAATAAATAAATGTAGTCCATGAAAATACAGCCAGAAGCAGCATAAGTATTCCACCGATTATGTATTCCTGCCTGCTATGCTTAGCCTGGTAGGTAAACCGTATACTCCATACAAGCGCGCCGATTAAAACCAGGAAATAGAAAATTGTTCCTGTGTTAAACGGTAGGCCGAAATCATTCACAAAAAGGATTTCGTATTTACCGGCAAGGCTTACTGTGTATGGTATAACCATAAACATGATAAACGACAGTATGAAGAACGAAATTCCAAGTGTGATCACAACTCCTTTCCATGTGGTTTTGTATTTCCTGAAATAAAACACAAGCGCGATGGCCGGGATTGCAAGCAGGTTAAGCAAATGCACGCCAATGGAAAGACCCATCAGGTAGGCAATAAATATGATCCAGCGCTGCGAATGCGGCTGATCGGCAATCTGGTCCCATTTGAGAATGGCCCAGAAAACAATGGCCGTAAAAAACGACGACATGGCGTAAACCTCGCCTTCAACCGCCGAAAACCAGAATGAATCACTGAAAGTATAAGCCAATGCTCCAACAAGTCCGCTACCCAATATGGCATACATGCGTCCGGTTGTAAGTTCTGCTTCCTTACTGATTTTAAGTCCAAGCATGGTTATGCTCCAGAAAAGGAAAAGAATGGTTGCCGAACTGCTTAGCGCCGACATTATATTTACCATCATAGCCACTTTGCTGGTATCGCCGAAAGCAAACAAACTAAAGAAACGACCCAATAATTGGAAGAACGGCGCTCCCGGCGGGTGGCCAACCTGTAATTTATAAGCGGTTGAAATGTATTCGCCGCAATCCCACCAGCTGGCGGTCGGCTCCATGGTTGATAAATAAACCCAGGATGCGAAGGCAAACACACTCCATCCCAGCAGGCTATTCAGTTTCCTGAATGTTTTCATGAAAAACAGTATTAATTAAAGAAAAGATTGAACGAAATCAGGAACGAAATTAAACTTTATTTGCCAGAGTAATAAACTTTTAAGAATTGTTAAGAAT
>Ga0136636_10001271_pt1 | contig 14560 bp, 10 predicted proteins | sample AntDrymUQ8522106_2_FD_104653 | JGI IMG/M metagenome (GOLD analysis project Ga0136636, IMG submission 104653) | Polar desert sand microbial communities from Dry Valleys, Antarctica - metaG UQ852 (21.06) | ecosystem: Environmental > Terrestrial > Soil > Desert | place: Antarctica: Dry Valley... | reverse complement strand
ATCTTCTTCCTTAATTCCGTCTTTAAAATTCTTAATGCCTTTTCCTAAACCTCTCATTAACTCCGGAATTTTTTTTCCTCCGAAAAGCAACAGCACAATGGCAAGGATTAGTACTATTTCAAGTGGCCCAAATCTACCCATGATTTTTTAAGTTTTTTCGTTATGACGATTGCAAAGTTAAAGCAAATACACAAGCAAGAACGGAATTTTTAACATAAAAGTTCTAAAAACAATAAGGTTTAACAACTTTAAAAAGAATTACATCACCATCTTATATTGTTGATTTTTAAGCCTATAGAACAAATTTTCAAGAGATAAAAATAGGTATAACAATATGATAATCAGATGCAAAATCAGTTCCTTAATCTGCCTTCGGGACCAGATAAGATGCTATTTACGAATACATTTCAATTCAGGAACCAAAACCGGAAGCAGTATGTCAATCCTGGTAATCAACTTTAAATTTTTAACCAACCTGCCGGATTTTGTACAATTGTACCGAGCCAGAGTTCGAAATGAAGGCGTGATTTTGATTCACCCGGGGATGTGGAAATTGTTCCAAGTGTTTGTCGGGTTTTCACTTTATCGCCTTTTTTCACCGTTACATCATCGAGGTTCGAATATACGGTAAGATAATCACCATGCCTTACAATTACAATATAATTGAGGTTGGCAATAAATAGCACACTCGATACTTCGCCGTCAAAAACAACCTTGGCAGGAGCTCCTGGAGATGAAACAATATCGATACCATTGTTTTTGATCTTGATATTCTGGTATTCGGCATGAGCATGTTCGCCAAATGATGAAATAATAGCTCCCCGATCAACCGGTGAAGGTAATTTGCCCCGGTTACCGGCAAAACTACCAGTAAGCGCCACATCTTCGGCAGATACTGACATGCTGTTCGATTTAACAGGAGCTGCTTTAGCTGCTGTAGGTCGCGCTTCGTCAACCTTTGCAACAGCTTCATCCTTTACCGGATCGGCAATTATTGGACCCTGATCAGTTTTGGGTTTTGCTTTTTTATCAGCTTCAGCCTTTGCGCGGGCTTTACGATCAGCTTCGGCAGCGGCTTTTTTCTCAGCAGCAGCAAGTGCAGCGGCTTTCCTCATTTTCTCTTCGTTGGCCTTTTTTATTTCAGCCGCTACCAGTGCTTCAATTGCACCCTGTAGCTTATTAAGCGCTATTTCATTATCCCGCAACTTAACAAGAAGTTTTTTCTCCTGCGAAGTAAGGTTTTTGACCTTTTCATCTTTCTGGCTCTTTTCACTTGCCAATAGATTTCTTTCCTGCTCGCGCAAATGTTTCAGAGTTAGTTTCGATGATTTGCGTTTTTCGAGTTCCAGTTTTTTAGTAGCCAGTACCCTCTGCGCTTCAGTAATTGAATTAACCTGTGTCTTGCGGTATTCGGTATATTGTTGCAGGTATTTCAGTCGTTTGTATGCCTGGTTAAAATTACGCGCCGAAAAAATAAACATCAGCCGGTTATAAGCACTCCTGTTGCGGTAAGTAGAATAAACAATACGGGCATATTCATCTTTAAGGTCTTTGAGGTTGAGATTAATACTATTTATCGTATCACTCATGTTTTTCACCTGGCTTTCAATACTGCCGACTTCCTGATCAATTTCGCGGATTAGCTCTTCACGTGTGATGATTTTTTTATTAATCAAAACCAGCTGATTCAGATTGGCCGACTTATTTTTCTTTGTCTGTTCCAGTTCCCGGTTCATCTGTATTATCTCTTTTTCGAGTCTTGATTTCCGGCTTTGTAATTTGTTTTTATCATTTTGCGCATACATAGTTGCACCTGCTATAAGAAACAGAACAATTGTGCAGCACAAAACCACATAGACTCGGTTTTTAATACGGATATTACCTTTCATTCTTTAACAGGTTGTAGGTCTTTTATTTCCAAATAGTTATCAGGTATTTTGAAAGGATAAGTCTGATCCTTGTCAAATTGTATTTTCGAATAACCGATACTAATCCTGATTTTACTATCTGCCGTTTCGACTCTGAAATCCATATCGGAAGGTACCATTTTACCTTCAGTTTCCTCAAAGTTACTATATGTTGCCAAAAATTTACGATTATCTCGTTCGGCTTCCTTCAGCATTACTTTCGAAATTTTAAAGCTTTGAGGATCGAGCCAGATGCTTTGAATCGGAATATTTATATCATCTTCGCTACGTCGCACATGCCTGCGAAGTTTCCGCCGGTTGGTAGTACTTAGTTTATACTGCTGATTTTCAATTGAGGCTCTGAAAGTATTGGATTCATATAACGAAAAATCGTTCCCCATTAAAAACGCTTGCGCCATGTCATAATCCAGCGTTTTGTTAATCAATTGATTTATATAGGCAAAATTCTTCAGCAAATAACTATTGTTCAATCTATTGATGTATTTGATGGAATCGGGAGTAAGCATAAATCGCACTGCTTCAATTCCCAGAGCCGGAGTGATTGATATCCAAATGATACTATCATATTGGATGCGCAGTATGCCGGATACAGCAGTATTCTTCTTGTCGGTTGTAAATGTGACATTGAACTTTGCCGAAAACGACTGAAATTTTACTTCGTGCTCCTTCAGCTTGCCCATTAAATAATCGGCTCCTTCTTCTTTTAAAGGTTCCCTCACTGCTTTGCGGCTACCTGTGCATCCGCTTATTCCAACACCAACAATCAACAAAAAAATTATTTGTACCAGGCTTACTGAAATTTTACTCATAAAGTTTCCCTTCTTTAACTTTTTGCTGCAGGAAATCGGTTCCTTTACCAGCTTTCAGCGCATTTTGCCAGTTCTGTAAAGCTTTATCTTTTTCACCCATTTTGTAGTATATATCTCCAAGGTGTTCCAGTACATCAGCATCGGGTTCTGCAGTGGCATCTATAGCTTTCTGAACCCATTCTGCAGCCTCGGTATATCTGTTGAGCTTGTATAAAATCCAGCCATAAGTATCCATATTTGCTGCATTAGTTGGATCTAATTTAATGGATTTTGCCGACATGGTTTCAGCTTTATCCAGTTTTTCGTTTCGAAGCGAAAGATAATAAGCATAATTGTTAAGTACAAAACTATTTTCGGGATCAATTTTTAACACCTTCTCATAGTTCTGGTCCGACATTGGATAATCTTTCATCCGGTTGTATGCATCACCGAGGTAGGTATAAAACTGAACAAGCAGTAAATTATTGCCACTAACCAGTTTAGCTCCTGTGTTAAGATTACTTACAGCTTGGTCGAATTTTTTATTTTCAAGATTGGCTGCACCGTGAAAAAGGTAGGGTACCGGCAAAAGTGGGAATAGCTCAATAGCTCTGGCACTTTCATTTTCGAGTGAATTGTAATCAGCTAATTGTATTTCGGCATTCATTAAACTTTCCCATACAGCATAACGGCTGCTATCAATTGCAATTACTTTTCGGAATTCATCGCGGGCCTGGGTGTACTGATTATTATCGAGCAGGAGATCGCCATATAAGGAATGAGATTTGGGATCGGCAGGATGTGTTTCCACAAGTATACGAGCAAGTTCAATAATATCCTGTTTGTGTTCAATATACATTTCAGTTACATTGAAAAATGCCAGCAACACTCGTACTTTGGTATCAACATCGAGCGCATGATTAGCAAAGCCCAGTTTTAATTCATTGAAAGAACGGATTATATCTCCTTTTTGCCTGTAATAGTCGGATAAAGTGATATGGATATATGGATTATCTGGTTCTTTAAAGAGTATTTTTTCGTAAATTTTAATTGCCTCATCTGATTTTTCGGCTTTCATGTACATTTCGGCAAGCATTGAAAGATATCGGGTTTCCTGATCAGGAAATTCTTTAATCAGCTTTTCCATTTCTTGTGCGGCCTTGTCTGTCTTATCCTGAATAAGAAAAATCCTCTGTTTTTGCATCGAAATCTCCTCGGTTACACCCAGAAGTTCCTCTATATCCTGGTATGTTTTAATAGCATTATTACCATCATCATTCATCAGGTAGGCATTAGCAAGCTCATAAAGATAGTCGACATTACGAGGATCCTGATCTACCAGTTTTTCGCATGTTGCAAGCAGTTCCTTCTTTCTACCAGCTTTGCCATATATTTCGACAAGCAATAGTTTGTACCATTTATTCCCTGGCTCAATTTCTGAAGCTTTTTCGGCATAGCGAGCTGCTGTTAAATAATCGCTGGTATTGAAATACAACTGTGCAAGTTCATACATCGAAGCCGAATGAACAGGATTTTTGGCCAGACATGATTCATACAATGCAGTGGCTTTGGGCATATCTCCAGATAAACGAGCCTTGGAAGCATCAATAAAAAGATTGGTGACTTCCGTGCTGTTTGCTGTTGTTTCCGTTGTTATTTGCGTCTTCTGATTTTTCTTCTTTTCGCGTTTCTGCGCGAAAACAGCCATTGGAAGAAGTATGGCAGCAAATAATATGATTGTGAATATCTTATTCATTCGGTTGTTTGATCAGAGTTTAAATTATTTTTCTTTTTAGAAGAGCTTCACGAATTATGATTTTACAAAAAATACATCTACTTAACCCCGGTATGTCCAAACCCACCCTCGCCTCTCACTGTTTCTGACAATGTTTCAACCTCATTCCAGCTTATATGTTCGAAACGGGCAATTACCATTTGAGCAATCCTCTCGCTTGGTTCGAGTGTAAACGGAACATCGGAGAGGTTTACAAGTATGACTTTAATTTCGCCACGATAGTCCGGATCAATTGTACCTGGAGTGTTAACTATTGAAATTCCGTGTTTTGCAGCAAGTCCGCTTCGTGGACGAACCTGAGCTTCGTAACCTTCGGGAAGCTCAATATATAAGCCTGTCGGCACAAGCGCGCGCTCAAGTGGTTTAAGTACCTGAGCCTGTTCAATATCCGCCCTGAGATCTAATCCGGCTGAATGAACTGTTGCATACTGCGGCAAGGGAAATCGTGAGCGGTTTATTATATTTACTTTCATAGGATTTTTAGTTTGGGTTAGGTATTTGATCAGGTGTGTTTCAATAAAGATTTAAGTCTTGTAACATCAATGTGTTCTCTTTTTAATACAAAAACAATGAACGCAATGATATACAATGTATTAAGTGCCATTTTTGCAAACAGTGACGAAGGTGCTGCCAACAGGCTGAAAACGTAAATTCCAATGCCGGTTCCGAAATACAAAACTATTGATTTCCAGTCGTATGGGATTGGATAGTATTTGCGACTCAGGTAGTAACTAAAAATTGCCATAGCCAGGTAACTGAACAAATATCCCCAGGCAGCCGCCATATAACCATAAACCGGCATAAACATTATATTTATTACCAGATTAATTCCCAGGCCGAGTAAAGTTATAGTGAGTGCAAACTGTGTTTTTCCCGATAATTTGTACCACATCGAGAGGTTGAAGACAATTCCGAGTAAAATGTTGGCAATCAGCATTACAGGTAAGACTTCTATTCCACTTCTGAATTCTTTTCCAAGAAAAAGTGAAAACATTTCGGGATACATTGCAATGCCCAGGAATATTAAAACACAAAATGCGACAAAATATTTCATTACATCGGCATATACTTTTTTCATATCATCGCGCTGAGCGGAAGAAAAGAAGAATGGTTCGGCTGCGTACCTAAACATCTGAACAAATAAAACCATGAAAACAGCTAGTTTAACATTGGCATTAAAAATTCCCAACTGATCCTGCCAGGGTATAGTATCAGGAGCAAAAAAGCGAAAGAAAATTCTGCTGATAAAATCGTTGGCAACACCGGGTAAACCGGCAATCATAAGCGGAAGCGAGTATAGCAGCAATTCCTGTAACTGCTTTTTTGAGAAAACCAGATTCAGTTTTACAAGACGAGGGATAAAAAGTAACAGCGAAACTATACAGCTTAGTAAAATGGCCATTAAAATGTAGCCATAGTCGGGAGTAGCTGGAATAAATCGCAGTAAAAACGACTCCGGATGAGTGATGAAATAAGCCGGGAGTAATAAAAATAATACCAGGTTAAAACCTACTTCCGACAGTATTTTTATACTTCGGAACATAGCAAATTTCCAGGCTTTATGTTGAAAGCGCAGCTCAGCAAACAAAATAGCTGTAAAACAATCAATTACCAGTATAAGTGCGGTGTATATGATATACGATACCGGATGTCCGGCAAACAGGCTTAGCTGATCCGAAAACAGCAGTACAATCGCCAGAAAGCTTAATGAAGTAGTGCCAAGCGAAATTACGGCTGTTGAAAATAGTATGCTAGCCCGGTCCTTATCCTTACTTGCAAACCTGAAAAAACCTGTTTCCAATCCAAATGTAAGCACAACCTGCAAAAGTGCGATATATGCCAGTAATTCCGAAGCTAGCCCGTAATTACCAGTTGTAAGCATACGGGTATAAAGCGGAACAAAAAAGAAATTAATGATCCGTGCAACAATAGAACTCAGCCCATATATTGCAGTTTGACCGGCGAGTTGTTTTAGTGGATTCAATCAGGCTATGATTTAAACGTGCAAAAGTACGCAAATAGTGGTTTCACTCCCTACATTGTTGTTGTTGTGGCATCCTGCAGGGGAAGATAAACAAAAAATGTTGTGCCTTTGCCTGGATCTGTTTCGAACCATATCCGCCCCGAAGTGCTATCTACAATATTTTTAACCATTGCCAGTCCAAGACCCATTCCAGCAGTTTTTGTGGTGAAGTTGGGCGAAAATATACGTGTCTGCATTTCATTCGGAATACCTGTTCCATTATCCTGAAAAGTGATTTTGCAGAAACTGTCTGCCTGAATAACTTTAATTATGACCAGACCTTGTCTATCGCCTGGAATAGCTTGTAATGCATTCTTAATCAGATTATTAAATACTCGCAATATCTGATTAGGGTCAGCTTTTATATAACACTCTTCAAGCTTGGTTTCCAATACAATTTCACAATCAGAATGATCGCGGAACAATTCGGTCGATTGCTGAACTAAAGGGATAATATCAAATTGTTGAATCTGAGGTTCAGGCATTTGTGCAAAATCCGAAAACTCTGTGGCAATTGACGAAAGCGTATCAATCTGCATAATGAGAGTTTGCGAGAACCTTTTTAACCTGGCATCCATATCAGGAACTTTATCGTTCCAGGCACGCATCAGTAATTGCATACTCAGTTTAATGGGTGTAAGTGGATTTTTAATTTCATGTGCAACTTGCCTGGCCATTTGCCTCCAGGCGCTTTCGCGTTCGCTTCGGGCGAGTAGTTCGGCACTCTTCGCCATTTCATCAATCATTCTGTTATATTCTTTAACCAAACTCCCGATTTCATCCTTTCTGTTCCAAACAATTTTTTCGTTTAAATCTCCCATTTTAATCTTTCGAAACTGGTAGCCAATCTGTTGCAGTGGTTTAGTAATATAACGAGATAGCAAAAGTGCCAATAGAACAGTAATCACAATCATGATTATGTATATATTGGCAAACGTTGAAATAAGCCCTGATATCTCGCGACGGATTTCTTCCTGACGTGCAAAATAGGGCAGATTTAAATAGCCTATTACTTGATTGTCAACATTACGAATTGGAGTATAAGCTGATAAGAATGAATATGTTCCAATATTTTCACGTTGTACCAGAAGTGATTTTTTATCAACCATAAGCTGCCTGGCTCCTGAAGGATTTATTTGTTCCGAAATCATTCCTTCTCTGAAAATCTGATCGCGCGATGAAGCTAGCAGAAATCCATTTGTGTTATAAATATTTACATCCGTGAAATAGGTATTTGAGAGGTTCAAAAGCAAATCTTCCAGTTCATCTTTTTGAATACTATCAAATGAAGAAACGGTTTCGTATTTCGTTTCAAGATCAACCAATATCGAATTTAGCTTTTCATTTAGTATTTCGATATTCTTATTTTTATTTATATTATTGATAAACAGCAAACTAACCGTAACTATAACAACAGAAGACACAACAATTACCGAAATCATAATTACTTGCAAACGTAGCCTGAAAGTATGAATCCCAATTTCCCAATTGAGGCTCGAACCTCTTAACCAACTGATAAATAGCAATATAAAAATAAGTATTAGGAAAATATACGAAAATGGTGCTATAAGATCCGAAACCAGCGGAGCTTCTTTGCTCAACACAATTACAGTTTCGCTATTAGCATGATATACAAGGTGGTCAAATCCATTAAAAGTAAATATTCCGTTTCTTAATTTCTGATTCAGTATGTTTCGGCTCTCTATATCATACGAATATTTACCAAAATTTTTAACCAGTTCGCCTTTATGAAAAAATGCATAAGAATAACCGAACAAATTATCCACTTTGGCATTTTTACTATCAATCAATAATTCAGGATAGCCTAGACCTTTCCAGACATCGTTTGAGCTAATTTCAATATAAATATTGATTTTGTTACCGGTTAGGGAATCACCCTTTCTAACTATTATTTTTCCCAGGTAATAGGTCGCATCAATTGATTGCTTTAAAAAATACAATCCAGGTATAGATACAGGCGTCATAAATTGCTGTATTTTGCCTTTAAAATACTCTTCGCAACCAGTAATAATATTTCCGGGTTTAACACTGAGTTTCCTATCCGGACTACATATTGTAATTTGTATCAGGTATTTATCCCAGTATCCTGAAAAATAATTATCAATAATATAGTAAGACAGTTCATTAACGGAAGATGCTGAGAGATTACCCGATATTAATGTTTTTACAACTGTATCGCGAAGAATTTTTTTTGAAGCGTCGCCAAAATAGTATTCAACCATATTATCTCTTGAATGCGCCAGATGTGTCGCTAGTAATACACGCTTTTCCTGCTCTCTGATTGTTTCTGACTTATTTACCAGATAAGTGGCTAATGCCGCCAATACCATTATTAACGAAACAAGCCTCCCCAGTCGCAGCTTTTTTTGTGATTTATCCCTGATTTGAAAATAAAATACTATGAACAAAGCTATTAAAAATAGTATAAGTATGGCATCGAATTGACCTGCTAAATAAGAAATGATACTATAAAGAACAATACCCAGCAGTACACCCGAACCAAAAACGATTTTACTAACTTTTGTAATTACGAAAAACTTGCCTGAGAGTTCGAAAAACAGCAGAAAAGATGCCAGTAGTAATGAAACAATAATTAATCCTATATGACTAAGATGCGGGAGACTAAGAATATTTTCGAACCGGAAAGAAATGCTTGAATTGAGTATTAATCCGGAAATTAATGAAACAAGGAATTGGAACAATACTGTGATTAGCAATAGTATGAGTATAGGAACAATTTTGTCTTTGATTTTGCTTTTGAATGGATTTTTAACCCAGGAAGCGGCATTTTTAACTGCCAGAAACATGATTTGAAGACCAAGAATAGCATTGATTAAAAAATCACCCAGCGAGGGCAATAAGTCCGATGAAGCAAAATGGGCCGGGTTAAATAATTGCATTTTATAAAGATCAGCCGGAAATCGAAAATAAAACTGTATAGCCCTTAGTATTATAACATCAAGAAAAAACAAGAGAAATATAAGCTCTTTCTGCCCGAAATTTCTCATAAGCAATAGGTAGCTAAAAAATGTTGCAGCCACGAGGCACAGAAAACTTGTGATATAGAGCGCAAAAATCAGATATTGAAGCCAGATCTGAAGGTCAAAAGGTTCTTCGAAGGATAGACTAAAGAGAAATTTATCTTCAGGACTAAATATATTATATTCGCTCCGTTTAAGTTCAATAAGAGCATTATCGGGTGCACTAAACCGTTTAAAAAAACCTGTTGGCAGATATTCATTTGAATATTTATAACTATATCTGATCAATTGCAGTGCAATAATAACCCTATTACCAGATTTACGGGTTTTAACCAGATAATAACCACTCCCGCTAGTTATAACATCAGACGAAAAACTCTGCCTATCTTTTATTTCGGGAGCAGAAAAAACAATATCAGTCCAGTAGGTAAGGCTATCGTTTTCGTAAATGAGTATTTCTATTCCTTTGTTCGAAAATGCTTTTTTATAATTGTTGTCTATATACTCAAGAAACCGATCTTTTTCCCGAATATTCACCGAGGCTATTTTTTCAATTTCAATTTCAAGATCCGAAATAGCATCTGAAATTTCGGAATTCATCCGGGAAGTTACATTTTGGGGTAAATAATAATTTCGAAATGATGTGGAAATGATAAAAGCAGAGATAAAAAACAACAGGCTCAAAAAAATCATGAGCAAAAGGTGATTCTTAAGTTTATTGCGTGTTATCATGGGTTAAACATCAGTGAAGCCATATGCGACAAGGGGTTGAGCTACTGCTAAAAATAAAGCGCTATAAGCGGCGATCGCAACAAAATCAGGGCGCAGTATTACAAACAGCCTCTGAGCGAATATAAAGCCTTTAATGGCCTCATTTTTGTTTTATTACATAAATTTGGCTTGAATAGCCGTATTTAGGTGCAGAATTCAGATTTGACCAAAAACCGTTCCACAAAGCGGGCAACCAACGCATTTTTCCCGACTTATATTTTTCGCTTAGCAGACTTACATAAAATGCATCGAATCGCATGGGTAAGATTTTTTCAATTCTAAATCCAAATTTGTCCATTAACAATTTCATGTCCGATTTTGTAAAATGATATAAATGCCTGGGTAAATCATATGCAGCCCAATATTCATTATAGATTTCAGCATCCTTAGCATTGCAATTCGGAACTGCGATAATAACAGTTCCACCTGGCTTTAATATCGTCCTAATTTGATTCATGCGACCATTGAGATCGGAAACATGTTCGAGTACATGCCACAAGGTAATAACATCGAATGTTGGAATATTTATTGCAGAAAGATGGTCCTCAGGAAAAACCTGTAATCCAAATTCAGAAATAGCTTTATTCCTGGTTTTTTCATCTGGTTCAATTCCGGTAGCTTTCCAGCCCCGCTGAGCCATATAATTTAAAAATTGTCCGGTAGCGCAGCCAATATCAAGAATTTCACCTTTTTGCTGCCACTTGCTTATGAGTGAATATTTTTGACTGAGGGTATATTTCCGTATTTGCTGATATACGGATGCGAACATTCCTTTTCGGCTATCGGAATGAGAAATATATTCGGTTGACTGATAATACTTCCCTAAATCGGCTATTTCGGGACGTGGATTTGTAAAACGAAATCCGCAATGGCTGCATTTTACAATTTTGAATGATTCGCCGGTAAGGAAATAGTCTTTTCCTGAAATAAAAGGATCAAATGTTTCAGATCCGCAAACGGGACAATTACGTAATAATTCCATTCAGTATTTTTATGTTGTGATTTACACCCAGTGTTGCATTCATTACTAAACTATTTTACCTATGGTTGAACATTTTTTTATACTCTAATAAGTTTCCCAAATACTCCTGCAAATCTAACAAAGAGAATCATTGTCCGCATGTTCCACGTGAAACAAATTTCTATCTACCTAAAAAAACCAGTAAAACTGAAATATCAGAAGGTGAAACTCCACTTATCCTGGAAGCCTGACCAATTGTAGCAGGCTTTAGACGGGATAATTTTTGACGTGCTTCAGTCGAAAGCGATGAAAGTCCGATATAGTCAAAATCAGGTTTTAGCGGCATGTCATCAAATTTAGAAAGCTTCTCCGCTATTTCCTGCTCTTTATTAATATATCCATCGTATTTAATCAGTATTTCGGTTTCTTCTATAATTTCTTCTCGCCCCTCTCCTATTTCATTAACATATTGTTGAAGAAAAGGAAGTTGATCCAGCAGGTGATTAAAAGAAATTTGTGGCCGCAATAACAAAGTATCAAGTTTCACTTTTTGTTTTATGGGCGCTGTACCTATGCGATCAAGTAATCCGTTTACCTGATCAGGACTCACACTCGTTGAACGAACAAATGATTTTATCTTTTCAATCCAGCCGAGTTTATTCTGAACACGTGAAAATCTTTCGTTCGAAGCCAGGCCAATTTTATTTCCAACCGGAGTTAAACGTAAATCTGCATTATCCTGCCTCAAAAGTATCCTGTATTCGGCTCTCGAAGTAAACATTCTGTATGGTTCATCAACCCCTTTTGTTATCAGATCATCAATTAAAACACCTATATATGCATCGGAGCGACGCAAAATAAATGGCTCTTTCTCCGCCAACTTCAGATGAGCATTTATACCAGCCATTAGCCCTTGTGAGGCGGCTTCTTCGTAGCCTGTAGTACCATTTATTTGTCCGGCGAAATACAGGTTTTGCACCAACTTTGTTTCCAGTGTATAATTGAGTTGAACCGGAGGGAAATAATCATATTCGATGGCATAGCCCGGTCGGAATATTTTTGCATTTTCAAGACCCGGAATTAAATGCAATGCTTTTACCTGAATTTCAGCTGGCAAAGATGATGAAAATCCATTCAGGTAATATTCAATTGTATCCCAACCTTCGGGCTCTACAAAAAGTTGATGACGTGTTTTATCCGAAAAGCGATTGATTTTATCTTCGATAGACGGGCAATATCTAGGCCCAATGCCTTCAATTCTACCCGAAAACATAGGCGACTCATTAAAGCCGGTTTCAAGTACTTTATGCACTTCCGGCGAGGTATAAGTGATGAAACAAGGACGTTGTTTGCCTAGCTTAGGTGTATCAGTAAATGAAAACTTTCCTGTTTCGCCATCGCCGGGTTGTTCTTCCATTTTTGAAAAATCAATAGATCTTCCGTCGATACGCACAGGAGTACCTGTTTTCATGCGGCTTGATTCAAAACCAAGTTTCACCAGATTTTCGGTTAATCCGGTAGCGGCTTTCTCTCCTATTCGGCCACCTCCGAACGATTTCATCCCAATATGAATTAAACCATTCAGAAAAGTCCCATTGGTAAGAATTACAGATCTGCAATTGATGAGATAGCCCATCGCAGTGTAAACGCCAGTAACAATCCCATCATTCACGTTTAATCCTACTACAGTATCCTGCCAGAAATCAACATTCGGAATTCGCTCCAACGTTGAACGCCACATTTCCGAAAAACGCATCCGGTCACTTTGCGCTCGCGGGCTCCACATTGCAGGCCCCTTCGATCTGTTCAGCATACGGAACTGAATCATGGTATGATCAGTAATTATACCTGAATATCCACCTAAGGCATCAATTTCGCGAACGATCTGTCCCTTTGCAATACCACCCATTGCCGGATTACACGACATTTGAGCAATTGTTCCCATTTGCATGGTAATAAGCAAAACAGACGAACCCAGGTTAGCTGCTGCTGCTGCTGCCTCGCAGCCGGCATGACCGGCTCCAACAACTATAATATCGTATTTCTTAAACAATTTGAAAGTGTTTCACGTGGAACAAAAAACCGAAAGGTACTATTTACACTATCTTCAGCAATCCTACTACAAATTTGGGTATGATGACAAGTAACTATTTTCCTTTTGCCTCATCAGACTTTTATCTTTAGCAGACTTGTCTTTATAGCCAGCTAAATGAAGAATGCCATGAGCCATCACCCTACCTAACTCTTCATTAAAAGTAGTATTAAAATTGATAGAATTTTCATGCACTCTCTCTATGCTAATACAGATATCACCCGAAAGAATTTCATTTTCCGAATAATCAAATGTTATGATGTCAGTTAGTGTATCGTGATTCAGGAATTTTTGGTTCATACCACCTAAATACTCATCATTGCAGAAAACAAACACCACATCACCAGGTTTCTTCTCTTCACTTGTCAAAATGGATTTAATCCAGTTTCGAACCAGTGACTTGTTTTTAAGTGCAAATTTCAGTTCAATTGTTGTGAAACTTATCATGAAATATTATTTTTCGAATGTGAGAAAATAAGCATTTACCTTTGATTTGTAGAAGGGTTTCAGGTTAGGCGGTATAGTCCTCAATAATTCAGTCTCTTTTTCCTTTATCTTGTTGTATTCGAAGAACTTAGAAGGATTATTATAAAATAAATCCTGTGATTCTTCTGATTCACGTTTCTGATCAAGTTCACGCTGTTGTTCCGCTTTTTCCGATTCCAACATTCGTGTTACAATTTCTTGCTGGCGACGGAGTGTTTCAATATTTATCCTCTTATTTACTAGATCAGTTTCTGTTTGTTCCATTTGTTGCATCATTTCTTTAATGCTTTTTTCAGTACCAGTACCTTCCATTTGCATTTCCTGTCCATACTCCTGCATTTGTTTGCGAAGAGCCTCCTGCTGAGCAGCCATACGGGCAAATTTTTCGCTCATCTGCTTTTGACCCTGCGAACCCTGTTTCCCTGGTTTCTGCATTCCTTCCTTCATTTGCTGCAATTGCTTGTTCATCTGCTCCTGCATTTGCCTCATCGATTTCATTTTTCCTCCTTCGCCGCCGGGTTTCTTGCATTGAGCTTTAGCTTTTCCGGAGCCCTTGCCTTGCATGTTTTGTTGCATTTGTTTAAGCGATTCGGCAAGCATTAATGCCAGGTTATTAACAGAGGTCATAGCATATTGTTGTTTTGCTTTGGCCGGGGCAGCGGCTCGACTGTTGAGCTGAGTAACCGCATCGTCCATATTGTTTTCAACAGCAGT
>Ga0136636_10001269_pt1 | contig 14569 bp, 12 predicted proteins | sample AntDrymUQ8522106_2_FD_104653 | JGI IMG/M metagenome (GOLD analysis project Ga0136636, IMG submission 104653) | Polar desert sand microbial communities from Dry Valleys, Antarctica - metaG UQ852 (21.06) | ecosystem: Environmental > Terrestrial > Soil > Desert | place: Antarctica: Dry Valley... | reverse complement strand
GAATTCACCATGATGGAGTTCTACGAGGCGTACGCCAACTACCATACGCTGATGGACTTCACTGAAGGCCTGCTCCGCCATGCTGCCCGCGAGGCACTGGGCAAGGAAGTCTTCATCTATCAGGGTCGCGAACTCGACCTATCCAAGCCGTTCCACCGTCTGACGATCAACCAGGCGATCCAGGGCCAGCATCCAGAATTTACCGATGCCGAACTGGCTGATAGTGAATTTCTCAAGAGCAAGATCAATGCCTTTGGTGAGAAGGTTAAACCGGGCGGTCTCGGCAGTCTGCAACTGCAGCTATTTGAAGCCTGCGCCGAAGCTCAGTGCTGGGAACCAACTTTCATCATCAATTACCCGGTTGAAGTTTCGCCGCTGGCGCGCGCTTCTGATACCGACCCGGAAATCACCGAGCGTTTCGAGCTGTTCATCGTCGGCCGCGAAATTGCTAATGGCTTCTCGGAGTTGAACGATGCCGAAGACCAAGCGGCACGTTTCCAGGAACAGATGAAAGCCAAGGATGCCGGCGATGAAGAAGCGATGTATTACGACGCCGACTTCATCCGCGCCCTGGAATATGGCCTGCCGCCGACCGGTGGCTGCGGCATCGGCATTGATCGCCTGATCATGCTGCTGACTGATGCTGCGGCAATTCGTGACGTCATCCTTTTCCCCTCGATGCGTCCGGAGTGATGTGGCCGGCGGCGCTTGCCAATACAGCGTTGCACGGCACCGGGCATAGCGCTGCTATGCAGTGGCACCGTACGCCTTGTCTTGGCGGCGTGGGCTCGACCACACTTGTCGTTACCGTAAATATCACTCCGCCAGAAAACTTCAAATAGATGCCCGTCCGCCAAATCCAGGTCGCTAACGACAGCGTCCAAGACCGCTTGATCCTGCGTATTGGCACCAGCGCCAATGAAGAAATCCGCGTTTTTTTAACTCGTCGATTTCTCCGTGACATCTGGCCACACCTTTGCGAAATGCTCGCCGGGCACCTTGCCGCCGAGCCCTTTTCGCCAGCGGAATCAGAGGAAGAGTCGAACACTGAAGTAAGCAATTTTGAGCTGGCTTTTCAGGAAGACAACCCGACCTATCCGCTCGGCGCGAAACCACTGCTCGCCACCGAGGCAATTCTCGAAGCCAGCGGCAGTGGCAAAGCCACCCTGACCTTGCGCGAAGCCCGCGAGCGTAGCTTCAAACTGAGCTTGAATGCCGAGTTGCTGCAGGCGCTATGTGCCATGCTGCGCGCCGCTAACGAGCACGCCGGCTGGGATCTGCCGCTGGATTACACGCCGCCCACGGCGATCACCAACTTGCCAGCCAATTCATTTTTGCATTAGTGGAAAAACTCCAGCCAGCGCAACTGGAATTCACCCGCAACGGCGAGCCGTTTTCTGCCGCCTATGACGATATGTATTACTCGGCCTACGGCGCCGCCGCCCAGGCCCGCTTTGTTTTTCTTGGCGGCAATGGCCTGCCCGAACGCTGGCAGTACAAAGACCGTTTCGTCATTCTCGAAACCGGCTTCGGCCTTGGCCTCAATTTCCTGACCACTTGGCAAGCCTGGCGAGACGACCCGCAGCGCTGCCGGCGCCTGCATTTTGTCTCGCTGGAAAAGCACCCGTTCAGTGCCGCCGATCTGATTCAAGCCCAGAAAATCTGGCCGGAATTTGCCGAGCTGGCAGCGGAACTGCAAAAGAAATGGCCGCCACTGACGCCGGGCGTGCATCGCCTGCATCTCGATGCCGGGCGAGTCATCCTGACTCTGTTTTTTGGTGATGCCATCACCCAACTGCGTGCAGTCGACGCCGCTGTTGATGCTTTTTTCCTCGACGGATTTTCCCCGGCCAAGAACCCGGCATTGTGGACACCTTATTTCTGCAAGGGCCTGACCCGCCTGGCCAGCACCGGGACTACGCTGGCCACCTGGTCGGTCGCCGGCACGGTGCGCGAAGCCCTGACCGCTGCTCAGTTTGAGGTCAAAAAAAATCCCGGTTTCGCCGGCAAACGCCAGATGCTGGTCGGCAGCTTCCGTTCGCGCCGGCCCAACCGCCACCCTGCCCCGACCGATCGCCGCGCCATCGTCATTGGCGCCGGCATTGCCGGCAGCACCACGGCGCATCGGCTCGCCTCGGCCGGCTGGCTGGTGACAGTGTTGGAACAGGCGGCCGAACCGGGCAGCGGCGCGTCGAGCAATCTGGCCGGCATGTTGCGGCCACTCCCCAGCGCTGACGACAACCGGCTGTCCCGCCTGACCCGGGCCGGCTATCTCGCCACCCGTGCCCTGCTGGCCGAACTGCCTGACGCTCGCTGGTCAGGTTGCGGCGTCATGCATCTCGGCCGGGAACCGGAACACGAAGCGCAGCAACAACGCACCGTTAAAGCACTCGGCCTACCACCCGAAGTCATTCAGTTTGTCGACAAAGAAACAGCCAGCCAAAAACTGAACTGGCCGGTCGACACCGGCGGCTGGTGGTTTCCCAATGGCGGTTGGGTGCAACCACCTTCTGTCTGCCGGGCGGCGCTGGCGGCTTATCCGGAAAAAATCACGGTAATCTTCAATGCTACGGTCGACCGCTTAAAAAGGGCAAAAACCGGCTGGCAAGCACTCGACGCGGCCGGTGCTATTCTCGCCGAAGCGCCCTACCTCATCATGGCCAGCGGCGTTGCTGCCACCAATTTTGAGCAATTCGCTTGGCTGCCGCAAACCTCAGCGCGTGGCCAGGTCAGCCATTTACCGGGCAACGCCACGCCACCGCTCGAAGTCGTCGTTTGTAAACTGGGCTACGCCATGCCGGAAATCGACGGCATCCGGCTGGTTGGGGCCAGCCACTTGCTTGGCGATGCTGATCCGAACACAAGGGAAGTCGACCACCGCGACAACCTGGCACGCCTCAACCTGATCCTGCCTGGCTTTGCTGCCAGCATCGAGCCGGCCAGCATCGAAGGCCGCGTCGGTTTCCGCCCGATGTCTCCTGACCGCCTGCCCATCGTCGGCCCGGTCCCGAAACCTCTTCCCGCCGGCAGCAATAGCCGCCTCCACGATCTGCCGCGGCAGCCCGGCCTGTGGTGCGTGCAAGGCTTTGGCGCCCGCGGCATCGTCTGGTCAGCGCTAATGGCAGATCTGCTGCTCAGCCAGCTCGAAGGCGAACCGCTGCCGCTGGAAAATGATTTGGTCGATACCCTCGATCCCGGGCGCTTTCTGATCAAACGTGCCCGCCTGACAACACCTGAAAACGACGACAACAGCTAAGCCAAGCTACGCCTGCTAGACTTGATTTTTTACCCACCACAAAATAAAGAGAGACTCGCCCATGAAGATTGAAACCATTGCCGTCCATGGCGGCTTTTCGCCCGACCCGACCACCAAATCCGTTGCGGTGCCGATTTACCAGACAACTTCCTACGCTTTCGACAGCACCCAACATGGCGCTGATCTGTTCGACCTGAAAGTCGCCGGCAATATCTACACGCGCATCATGAACCCGACGCAGGATGTACTGGAAAAGCGCGTTGCCGCAATGGAAGGCGGCATTGCTGGTCTGGCCATGGCCTCCGGCATGGCGGCAATTACCGCGGCGATCCAGACCATTGCCGAGGCCGGCGACAACATCATCTCGTCAAGCACACTTTACGGCGGCACTTACAACCTGTTCGCGCACACCCTGCCGCAGTACGGCATCGACGTGCGCTTTGCCGATTTCAGCGACCCGGAAGCTTTTGAAAAGCTGATCGACAACAAGACCAAGGCTGTTTTCTGTGAATCCATTGGCAACCCGCTCGGCAACGTGACCGACTTCGCCAAGCTCGCCGAAATTGCCCATAAGCATGGCGTGCCCGTCATCGTCGACAACACCGTGCCTTCGCCCTACCTCTGCCGCCCGTTCGAACACGGTGCCGATATTGTGGTGCATGCCCTGACCAAATACCTCGGCGGGCACGGCAACAGCCTCGGCGGCATCATTGTCGATAGCGGCAAGTTCCCGTGGGCCGAGCACAAGACCAAGTTCAAGCGCCTCAACGAGCCGGACGTTTCTTACCATGGCGTCGTTTATACCGAAGCGCTCGGTGCCGCCGCCTACATCGGCCGCGCCCGCGTCGTGCCATTGCGCAATATGGGCGCCGCGATCTCGCCGTTTAACGCTTTCTTGATCCTGCAAGGTATCGAAACACTGGCCTTGCGCATGGACCGCATCTGCGAAAACTCGCTGAAGATCGCCAATTTTCTGAAGAGTCATTCGAAGGTCAGTTGGGTTAATTACGCTGGCTTGCCGGACCACAAAGACCATGCTCTTGTCCAAAAATACATGGGCGGCCGAGCTTCCGGCATTCTCAACTTTGGCGTCAAGGGTGGTAGCGTCGGTGGTGGAAAATTCCAGGATGCGCTGCAGCTGGTCACCCGCCTGGTCAACATTGGTGACTGCAAAACCCTGGCTTGTCACCCAGCCTCTACGACGCATCGCCAGTTGTCGCCTGCCGAAATGGCCAAGGCGGGGGTGTCAGAGGACATGATCCGTCTTTCCATTGGTATTGAGCACATCGACGACTTGATCGCTGATCTCGATCAGGCTTTGAACGCCGCCTGATTCTGCCTTGGCATCAAAACGCAAAACCCGGTTTTACACCGGGTTTTGTTTTTTAAATTTGGCCATTTTTAGGCGTCGACCGCACCCAAAGAAAGTCCCTTTATGGGACAGCGCCATCAACCGGCAACGGCGGTTTCGGCCGGCTTATGACATAAAGTACCACCGCGCAGAAGCAGAGAAAAAACACCGTGGTCAGCGCGCTCGGCGTCCAGGTATCGTTCAAGCCTTTATTTTGCCAAAGCCAGAGGAAAATACCGAATACCGGCAGGACCAGCACCAGGCAGGAAATGGCCGAAATCAGTGCGGCTTTTTGGCCAAAATTACGTTGCAAATTACTCACTGCACTTCCTCTACCATTAACCAGATTGAGCGATTATCTCTTGCCTCACTCGTTGAAATACTGAACCCACCGCTCTGCTGGCCACCAGCTTGACGACCACCACCGCCCAGCTCAATCCATTCGCCCAATCGACCGGAAACCGTTGTCGACAAACGCTGGGTGTTGATACTACCGCGTCCATAGCCGCCCACGTTGTCGGCTTGCTGGCTAATATCCAGCGTTACCCGTTCGCCATTGAGTCGAGGCGCCGCATAAAAGCCGCGCCCGACATCCTGATAAACGACCGTTTCGTTGATCACCGCGCCACCGGGACCAATCACCACTTGCCGCATTGGAATCGGCAGCGAGCGGCCAATCTGGATAAAGGCTTGGCCACCTTCGACGGTCTGGACCATTTGCCCAGCGCTTTCACCACGCACGCTCTTCGTATCCCAAACTTGCGCCTCAACATTGCTCCGCCGCGTGCTACCGAGCACTACCTGGCCAGTGGCCTCGGCGCCACGGGCGTTGTTCTCACTTTGCCGGTTCTGGCTGATGCGAATAATCAGCCGCCGCGTCGGCGTATCAATCGCCGCCAGGGCCTTCTTGATATCGGCCCGATTGCGTGGCGACGCACGCAGGAAAAGCTGGTTATTCATGCCGGTCAAAGTACCACCCGGCTCCACCAAGGGCAGCAGGGCAGGCAAAACGTCCTCGACACTCTTGCTTTTCAGTTCGATCACTTCCATCTGCTGCGCAATAACCAGCCCAACCCACAGGGCAATTACTGCGGTCAACAGCGTTTTGAGCGCAATTTTCATCATGCCACCTCAGACAGCCACAATATGCGGCAGAGCCAGATATTCCTTGGAGTGCATTTCGGTCAGACGGCTGACCGGGCGGATAAATTCACTGGCTTGTGTGCCCTCGGTGTAAAGTGCTTCCGGCGCACAATCCGCAGTCGAAATCAGCTTAACCTTGTGGTCGTAGAAAACGTCAATTAACCAGGTAAACCGTCGCGCTTCCGAAGCTTGGCTGGCCGACATTTTAGGGATGTGCGAGAGCAACACGGTATGGTAACTGCGGGCGATTTCCAGATAGTCGTTCTGCGAACGCGGCCCGCCACAAAGCGCTTTAAAATCAAACCAGATCACCCCGTGACCGCGCCGAACCGTTTCAATCTGCCGTCCCAGCACATCGATTGATCCACCCTTTTTTCCCTCCTCACCCGCCACCATGCGGAAATAGTCACGCATTTTCTTCTCGGCAGCGGCATCCGCTGGGCAATGGTAAATCTCGACCTGCTCCAGGGCACGCAAACGATAGTCAACGCCAGCCTCGACCTCAAAGACTTCAAGATGCTTTTGCAGCAAGGCGATGGTCGGCAGAAAACTGTCGCGATGCAAACCATTCGGGTAAAGCATGCTGGGCGTATAATTTGAGGTCATCACCAGAATAACGCCCTGAGCAAACAATCCATTAAGCAAGCGACCGAGAATCATCGCATCGGCAATATCGGAAACATGGAACTCGTCAAAACAGAGCAGCCGCACCTCGCGCGCAATCTGTTCGGCTACCTTCAACATCGGGTCGGCTTCACCTTTGTACTGATCGAGATCGCGATGAATCTGCTGCATGAAGGCGTGAAAGTGAATCCGTTTTTTCCGCTGATAGGGCACGGATTCGTAGAAGCAATCCATCAAAAAGCTCTTACCCCGCCCTACCCCACCCCAGAAATAAATTCCCTGCGGCGGTTTCGGTGGCGCCAGAAATCGCTTCAGCGTACTCCCCCGACCAACTTTGAAAAATAGCAAGCTGCTATATAGATTCTGCAAGGCGCTTGCCGCAGTCAATTGCGCCGCATCGGCAACATAGCCACGGGCTGCTAACAATGCCTCGTAGGCTTCCAACATGCCATGGGCGGAGACATTTAATTTTTTGTGGGGCATTTTGAAATCTAGTTGGGGGTGAGAGCGTATTCTGCCCAAGAAAAAGGCGGGTGCGTTACCGCAACCCGCCTTTTGTGAAGCTTAAGTCTTGATCAGAAGTTCAGCGTGCGCTTGTCGCAGGCCAGCGCTGCTTCATGGATGGTTTCCGAAAGCGTTGGATGAGCGTGGCAGATGCGCGCCAGATCTTCCGAAGCACCACCGAACTCCATCGTCACAACGGCTTCGCCAACCAGTTCGGAAGCGTTGGCCCCGATGATATGCACACCGAGAATACGATCGGTCGCCTTGCAGGCCAGCATCTTGACGAAGCCAGACGTGTCGCCCATACCGAGCGCCCGACCATTGGCCAGGAAGGGAACCTTGCCTACTTTGTAGGCAACGCCATCGGCCTTGAGTTGTTGCTCCGTCTTGCCGACCCAAGCAATTTCCGGCGAGGTGTAGATGACCCAGGGAATGGTGTCAAAATTGCAGTGACCAGCCTGACCAGCCATCAACTCGGCAACCATGACGCCCTCTTCATGCGCCTTGTGGGCCAGCATCGGGCCACGCACGACGTCACCAATTGCCCAGACACCCGGCAAGTTGGTCTTGCAGTGGCCATCGACTTCAACCATACCGCGTGCATCCAGTTTGAGGCCAACGCCTTCGGCATTCAGGCCATCCGTATTCGGCACGCGGCCGATAGAGACGATCAGGCGATCGGCATCCAGCTTCTGTTCCTTGCCATCCTTGTCGGTATAGGCAATGGAAACCGATTTTTTGGTTGCCTTAATATCGCCAATCTTGACGCCCATTTGGATGTTCAGACCTTGCTTGGTGAACAGCTTGAGTGCTTCCTTGGCAACGTCGACATCAGCCACCGCGAGGAAATCCGGCATGGCTTCGAGGATGGTAACTTCAGAACCGACACGACGCCAAACCGAACCCATTTCCAGTCCGATGACGCCAGCGCCAATGATGGCCAGCTTCTTCGGCACGGATTCCTGATTCAAAGCACCTTCGTTATCCATAACGATTTTCTGGTCAACCGGCAGATTCGGCAGGTGACGGGCTTTGGAGCCAGTAGCGACGATGACCTGCTTGGCCAGCACTTCCTCATCACCAACCTTGACCTTCCAGAACTCGCCTTCCTTGCCGACGAAGGAACCGTGGCCAGCCAGGAAGGTAACTTTGTTCTTCTTCAGCAGCATCTTGATGCCGGCGGTCAGTTGATTGACGATGCCATCCTTGCGCCCCTTCATTACCGGCACGTCGATCGTTGCCTTGCCCACCTTGATGCCCTGGGCTTCGAAAGAATGGCCTGTTTCTTCAAACAGATGCGAAGTGTGCAGCAGGGCCTTGGACGGAATACAGCCAACGTTCAGGCAGGTGCCACCCAGACGCGGCTCACCCTTCGGGTCGGCATAAGGATTGGATTCGGCACAAGCGGCCGTGAAACCAAGTTGGGAAGCGCGAATGGCGGCGATATAACCGCCAGGACCACCACCGATAACGAGCACGTCAAATTGCTTGGACATGTGACAACCTTTCAGAATTCAGATGTGCAAAAGCGCCAGCCCCCGAAAAACGGGAACTGGCGCCGGGCTAACGTCGATTAGACGCCGAGCAGCAGGCGTGAAGGATCTTCCAGCGCTTCCTTCATGGTCACCAGACCGAGAACAGCTTCGCGGCCGTCGATGATGCGGTGATCGTAGGACATCGCCAGATAGTTCATCGGACGCACGACAACTTGACCGTTCTCAACCATCGCACGGTCCTTGGTAGCATGAATGCCGAGGATCGCTGATTGCGGCGGGTTGATAATCGGGGTGGACATCATCGAGCCGAAGATGCCGCCGTTGGAGATGGAGAAGGTGCCACCAGTCAGGTCTTCAATGGTCAGCTTGCCATCTTTGGCCTTGGCGCCAAATTCAGCAATCTTCTTCTCGATTTCGGCAATGCTCAGCTGATCCGCATTACGGATGATCGGCACTACCAGACCACGCGGCGAACCAACCGCAATACCAATGTCGATGAAGCCGTGATAAACGACGTCACTGCCATCAACCGAGGCGTTCAGAACTGGGAACTTCTGCAGAGCAGCACAAGCAGCCTTGACGAAGAAGCCCATAAAGCCAAGGCGAACGCCGTGGGCTTTCTCAAACTTCTCGCCATATTGCTTACGCAGCGCCATCATTGGGCCCATGTTCACTTCATTGAACGTGGTCAAAATTGCGTTGGTGGCTTGCGACTGGAGCAGACGCTCAGCAATACGAGCGCGCAGCCGGGACATCGGCACACGCTGTTCGGTGCGATTACCGTTATCAATACCTGTCGCCGGCGTTGGCAGCGCGACCTTGGCAGCGGTCGGTGCAGCCACCGGGCCAGACGAAGCAGCCGCTTTAGGTTGTGCCGAAACAGCATCTTCCTTGGTCACACGGCCGCCACGGCCAGAACCAGCGACGTCAGCAGCAGCAACACCCTTTTCGTCGAGGATCTTGCGAGCTGACGGGCTAGCCGTGCCAGCCGGCGCGGCAGCAGATGCAGCCGGTGCTGCGGCAGCAGCCTTCGGAGCTTCAGCAGCCGGGGCAGCAGCGCCAGCCTTGGCTTCGGTGTCGATACGGGCAATCAGTTCGCCCGAAACAACGGTTTCACCATCAGCCTTGATGATTTCAACCAGAACACCAGCACTCGGCGACGGAACTTCGAGCACAACTTTGTCGGTCTCGATGTCGATGAGAATTTCGTCACGGGCGATAGAGTCGCCAATTTTCTTTTTCCAGGATGTCAGCGTACCTTCAGCAACGGACTCAGACAACTGGGGAACTTGAACTTCGATGATCATAATGACTCCACTCTGTTGTAATTATTAGTACTCAATTTTGCCCAAGGCGGACTCGGCCAGTGCCTTCTGTTGCTCGTTGTGCTTCGCCGCATAGCCAACCGCCGGTGACGGAGAGGCTGGACGCGAAACCAGCAACAATTTTTGTTTAAGACCGAGTTCGTTTTCCAGATGCTGACGGGAAGCGATCCAGTACCAGGCGCCTTGGTTGCGCGGCTCTTCCTGACACCAAACAATTTCAACAGCCTTCGGGTACTTGGCTAGTTCGGTGTGCAGCGACTCCTTCGGGAAGGGGTACAACTGTTCGATACGAACGATAGCGATATCGGTAATCTTCTTTTCCCGACGTGCCGCCAGCAGGTCGTAGTAGACCTTGCCGCTACAGAGCACAACCCGCTTCACCTTCTTCGGATCGATTTCGTCGATTTCACCAATGACACGCTTGAACTCGCCATTGGCCAGCTCTTCCATGCTTGATGCTGCATCCTTGTGACGCAACAGCGATTTTGGCGTCATAACGATCAACGGTTTGCGCTGCATACGGATGCTTTGGCGGCGGAGCATGTGGAAGACCTGAGCCGCGGTAGTCGGCACGCAGACTTCCATATTCATTTCAGCGCAGGCCTGCATGTAGCGTTCAAGGCGAGCCGAAGAGTGCTCCGGGCCCTGACCTTCGTAACCATGCGGCAAGAGCATGACCAGACCACAGGCACGGCCCCACTTGGCTTCACCGGAGGCAATGAACTGGTCGATAACCACTTGAGCACCATTGGCAAAGTCACCGAACTGACCTTCCCAGATCACCATTTCATATGGATTGGCGGTAGCGTAACCATAATCGAAAGCCAATACCGCTTCTTCGGAAAGTACCGAGTCGTAGCACTGGAATCCAGCCTGCTTTTCCTGCAAATGCTGCAACGGAAGATAGGTGCCCTCATCCCAGCTTTCACGATTTTGATCGTGGAAAGCAGCATGACGGTGGAAGAAAGTGCTACGACCAACGTCTTCACCCGATAGTCGAACACCGTAGCCGGAAACCAGCAATGAAGCGTAGGCGAGATTCTCGGCCATACCCCAGTCGACTGGCAACTTGCCTTCGCCCATTGAGGCCCGGTCGTCAGCGATTTTCTGAACACGCGAATGCAGCGTGAAGCCTTCCGGGAAAGTCGTCAGGCGTTTTGAGAGGCGCTGCAGTTCCTTCATCGGCACCGTCGTATCACAGGTTTCGACGTAATTTTTGGTCAGGAACGGTGTCCAGTCGATCGTGTTCGGGTGCTTATAGCCAGCCAGTACCGGGTTATAGAGCAATTCGCCCTTGTCCAGATGTTCGCGATATTCCTTGATCATCTGATCCGGGCCATCGGCCGGCAGTACACCTTCAGCAATCAGCTTGTCACCATAAAGCTTGCGGGCCCCCGGATGCTTGCTGATGATCTTGTACATCAGCGGCTGGGTAACCATCGGCTCGTCCTGCTCGTTGTGGCCGAGCTTGCGGAAACAGATGATGTCGATGACGACATCTTTCTTGAACTGCTGGCGGAACTCGACGGCCAACTGGGTAACCATCGCCACCGCTTCGGCATCGTCGCCATTAACGTGAAAGATAGGCGCATCGGCCATCTTGAAAATATCGGTACAGTAGTGGCCAGAGCGATAGTCGCGCATGTCACTCGTGGTAAAACCAATCTGGTTATTCACCACAATATGCACCGTACCCCCCGTACCGTAACCACGGGTCTGGGCAAAATTGAGCATTTCCTGATTAACGCCCTGCCCGGCCACTGCAGAGTCACCGTGAATAACGATGGGCAGCACTTTGGACTTACCCTCTTCGCCACGACGCACTTGGCGCGCATAGACCGAACCTTCGACCACCGGGTTAACGATTTCGAGGTGCGACGGGTTGAAAGCCAGCGTCAGGTGGCACGGGCCTCCCGGGGTGGATACGTCAGAGGAGAAGCCCATATGGTACTTGACGTCACCCGCCGTTAGATCGCTCTTCTTTTTGCCTTCGAACTCAGCAAACAGCATCGACGGCGCCTTACCCAGCGTATTGACCAGGACGTTGAGGCGACCGCGGTGAGCCATACCAATGACGACTTCATCAACGCCCAGCCGGCCACCAGTACGAATCGTTTCGTCCATGGCGACGATCAGTGAATCGCCACCTTCGAGGGAGAAACGCTTTTGCCCGACATAACGGGTGTGCAGATAGCGTTCCAGCGTCTCTGCTGCGGTCAACCGCTCTAGGATGCGTTTTTTCTGCTCGGCCGAGTAGCTTGGGCGCGAGCGAGTCGTCTCAAGACGCTCCTCCAGCCAACGCTTCTCTTTGTAGTCGGTCATGTACATGTACTCGACGCCAACCGTGCCGCAGTAGGTCTGCTTCAAGGTTTCGAGAATGTCACCGAGCTTGGCGGTTTCCGGCAGGCCTTTGAGAGAACCAACGCTGAAAGTTTGATTCAGGTCGGCATCGGTAAAGCCGTAGAAGGACAATTCCAACTCATCGAGTTTCGGGCGGGGCAAACGCTTGAGCGGATCAAGTTCAGCCCAGCGGGTACCCATTGAGCGATAGGCAGTAACCAGTTGGCCAACCGCGGATTGTTTCTTGATGTCGCCACCGGAGACGGTTGCAACGGGCTGGAAGCCACCATCTTTGCCCAGTTCGGCAAAAGCAGCAATGACTGGCGCATGCGCCACGTCACGGGCAACAAAACCCGGCATCTGGGCCAGGCGGTCAAAATAATCGCGCCATTCAGCGGGTACGGCGGTCGGATTATCAAGATAATTTTCGTAAAGCTCTTCGACAAACGGTGCGTTGCCGCCAAAGAACAGTGTGCTGTCGGATAGTTGATTCATCGTAGTCATAGGCGTCCCCTCTAGGGTGTTGTCTTTTTGGGTAGCTACAAACCGCGAAGTTATGAAACTTCGCAGGTAAAAAAAGGGCGGCCAAACGGCCGCCCGGTTTCCAGCTTAGCCGCGTTGAGCCAGCGGAACCACATCACGCTTGGCGGCGCCGATGTAGAGCTGACGCGGACGACCGATCTTGTATTCCGGATCGGTAATCATTTCTTCCCATTGCGTCATCCAGCCCACCGTACGGGCCAGCGCAAAGATACAGGTGAACATTTCGGTCGGGATACCGATTGCCTTCTGCACGATGCCGGAGTAGAAATCGACGTTCGGGTAGAGCTTCTTCTCGACGAAATACGGATCTTCCAGCGCAATGCGCTCGAGTTCCATGGCCAGCTTGAACAGGCGATCGTTCTCCAGACCGAGTTCGGTCAGCACTTCATTGCAAACCTTGCGCATTAACATGGCGCGCGGGTCGAAGTTTTTGTACACGCGGTGACCGAAACCCATTAACTTGAAGGAATCGTTCTTGTCCTTGGCGCGAGCGATGAACTCAGGAACGCGCGAAACGTCGCCAATTTCTTCCAGCATCTGCAAACAAGCTTCGTTCGCACCACCGTGTGCCGGGCCCCACAAACAAGCGATACCGGCAGCGATACAGGCAAACGGATTGGCACCGGAGGAGCCAGCCAGACGCACCGTTGAGGTCGAGGCATTTTGTTCGTGATCGGCGTGCAACGTAAAGATCGTATCCAGAGCACGGACCAGAACCGGGTTTGGCTCATATTTTTCGCACGGATTGCCGAACATCATGCGCATGAAGTTGGCGGTATAGTCCAGCGAATTGTCCGGATACATAAATGGTGCGCCGGTGTTGTACTTGTACGCCATGGCAACGATGGTCGGCAGCTTGGCAACCAGACGGTTGAAGCTGACATTACGATGTTCAGCGTCGGAGAAATCCATCGCGTCGTGATAGAAGGCAGACAAGGCGCCAACCACACCGGTCATAACTGCCATCGGGTGTGCGTCACGACGGAAGCCAGAGAAGAATTTTGAAAGCTGCTCATGCACCATGGTGTGATTCTTGATGGTGCTTTCGAAATCGGACTTCTGCTTGGCATTAGGCAATTCGCCGTTCTTCAGCAAATAAGTAACTTCGAGGAAGTTACAGTTTGCTGCAAGCTGTTCAATCGGGTAGCCACGGTACAGCAGTTGGCCAACATCGCCGTCGATGAAGGTAACTGAAGACTTGCAGCTCGCCGTTGAAAGAAAACCGGAGTCATAGGTGAAAAAACCGGTCTTGGCGCCGAGCGTACGAATATCAATACACTCGTTGCCGTGCGTCGGGGTCATGATCTGGAAATCGACGGGGGCTTGGCCCTCGATTGTCAAAGTTGCTTTGCGTTCAGTCGTCATGGAGTCTTCCCTTTACAGGTGTTGGTTATCACTACAATGTCAAAAACGGCGGTAAAAAGCATAAGTTAGAACGCCAACCTTACTTAACTCTTACGAAGTATAGATATAACGTGCGTAAGACGAGGATCATCGATCTCGGCCTTGCCTGTCAGCAAATCCCAAAGATCGTAATCCTCCATATCGGCAAGTACAACAAACGCCTGCTGCTCCTCTTCATTCAACTTTTCAAACCCGTTGTCGAGAAACCGCGTCAACGTAATATCAAGTTCAAGAAGGGCGCGTCGAACACAGCGCCACCGCAGGCGTTCGTAGTCTTTTCTTTCCATCAGACAGCGCGACGAACCATCATGTCCTTGATCTTGCCGATCGCCTTGGTTGGGTTCAAACCCTTCGGGCAGACATCGACACAGTTCATGATGCTATGGCAGCGGAACAGTCGGTATGGATCTTCAAGATTATCAAGCCGCTCATTAGTTGCCTGATCGCGCGTATCGGCGATAAAGCGGTAAGCCGCCAGCAAACCAGCCGGGCCAACGAATTTGTCAGGATTCCACCAGAACGACGGACAAGCTGTCGAGCAACAGGCACACAGGATGCATTCGTAGAGGCCATTCAGCTCTTC
>Ga0136636_10001268_pt1 | contig 14569 bp, 11 predicted proteins | sample AntDrymUQ8522106_2_FD_104653 | JGI IMG/M metagenome (GOLD analysis project Ga0136636, IMG submission 104653) | Polar desert sand microbial communities from Dry Valleys, Antarctica - metaG UQ852 (21.06) | ecosystem: Environmental > Terrestrial > Soil > Desert | place: Antarctica: Dry Valley... | reverse complement strand
TGGGATAGGCGTGCAAAAGTAAAGCCATGGTCTTTTTCAAGTTGTTATAAACTGGTTCCATTTTGAATGGCCTCCCGGATTATCTTTTGTTTGGCAAGCATTTTTTTAAACATCTCCACTTTAGTCAAAGGCTTAATTTTTGCCCTTCGCCTGAAATGTACTTTCTTTTTAGGGGTATTTGTTGCAGAAAGCATAAAAATTATTTACTGTAATTTACATTGTTAAGATGAATGTGCAAGTTTGGCATGAAACAGAACGCTGGCTTACGCTTTGGCTATTGGTTGGCAAACATAACAGCGCCGTTCACACTATAGTTAGCGTATATGGTTTGAGGCGTGGATACCAATAAAAAATTAAAGAAATGGTAAACGGATGGGTGAAGGGGGATTGAATTGTTTTTATACTATTTCACGGGCTATTTTATACATTGCAAATTTTATTCCTGTTAATTTATCTATTAATGTGAGATAATTTAAAAGGAATCAGTAAATCTACTAATAAAAAATGCCAGGTTTTTACACTGGCATTTTTATACATTCCTGGTGATATTGCCGATAAAAGGCCAATAAAGCTATAAAGTACAAGAGTGATTATTTCTTTCTTTTACTAAAATAAATAAATAAATAACAAAATTATATTTGTTTATAAAGCACTATAAAGGTTACAAGCCGGGCTCAAAAAAAAATTACCGTCCGCTTGCTTCTACATAGCTTTTAAGCTCTTGATTAAAATTATCTTCTTCAATTAATTCTTCCAAACTCATGTGCATTCTGTAACGCCAATAGTGCTTTGGATCTGCAGGGATATTGATGCGTTCGTCATTAGGATTTTCTCTACGTAATTCTTCGCTAATGCCTACAATATCCTGCAACTGAAAAATACTCCACATGGCTGGTGAATAAAGGTGCTGCTGTAGAATTTCTTTATTAATCCAACCGCTGCAGAAAAAAGGTGCATTGCCCCTATGCCCCAATTGGTTGTTAAAAAACCGTTGGGTTTTTGCTGTATCTTCTTCCCACCAGCCCCGGATTGTACTCATATCATGGGTAGATGGTGTAACTACAGAGAGGTAAGGTGCATCTGCCGGATGAAAAAATTCTTTTGTGGCATCTTTTGGCATCCGTTGTATTTCTAAACTTAAGGTACCTAACTGCTGCATTACATCTGGCACACAATCTGGCACCATACCCAAATCTTCGCCACATACAAGCATGTTGGTACTGCGTTTAAGCTCTGGCAATTTATTCATTGCTTCTTTTTTCCAAAAATCATCTTGCCGGCGGAAAAAATAATTGACATATAAATCTTTCAGGCGCTGTTTAGAATAGGCATCTAAATCCCGGAAAGAAGTGGTTTGTTCCATATTTATTCTAAAGTGAAACTGCTGCATTTGTGACCCTTCTTCTTCAAAAAATATAACGTTGCTGATAAGATCGTACAAGGCATATTTAATGTAATTATTACCATCTGATACTGGCAAATTATTAAAATATTGCTCTACTTTTTTTTGGGTATCAAACTCAGATTTTAGCTCAAACAGGCCATCTGCCCAACGTAAAAATGTTTGCTTTACATAGTCAGCTTCATGGGTAAATTTTTCATACACAATAGCATCTGTAATATAAGGTTTGCAATAGCGGTGATACTGAAAAGAGATGTTGTTTTGATACAACTCATTAATGTGTATGGGGATAGCCGGTACAAACTTGCCCATTATACCTTCTACAGCATTGGTTGGTATGCTCCATATTCTAAAAAAACCAAGGATATGATCAATACGGAAGGCATCAAAATATTCGCTCATTTGCTCAAAACGCTGGCGCCACCAGGCAAATCCGTCTTCCTGCATTGTTTTCCAGTTGTAGGTAGGGAAGCCCCAGTTTTGGCCTTTTACGGCAAAATCATCTGGCGGTGCACCTGCCTGAGCATCCATATTGTATAGCTGTGGTGCCATCCATGCATCGCAGCCATAGCGGTAAATGCCAATGGGTAAATCGCCTTTTACCACTATTCCATTTTTGTGTGCATAAGCAGTTGCCGACTTTAACTGCAAGTGCAGGTGATATTGTATAAAATAGTGCAGGGCTATACTTTCATACTGCTCCTGGTCTGGTGATGCTAACTGTTGAATGTCATTTTCATCATACACCTGGTGAGTTTTCCACTGGTTATAATCGGATGTTTTGTACGTATCTCTCAAATAACAAAAAGTAGCATACGGCACAAGCCAATGCCTGTTAAGATCAAAAAACTCAAAATACTTTATATCATCTTTAAATGCGGTTTTTTGTAAATCGTACAGCACTTTAATGGCGGCAAATTTATGCTCCATTACCTTATCGTAATCTACTACAGGCAAGGCATTTAACAACTCTTGCTGAGGCTTCCAGGTTTTGGCAAGATTACTATATTTACTACCCGCTACTTTTTCGAGATTAAGGTATAATGGGTGTAATGCAAAAGCAGAAATTGCTGCATAGGGATAAGAATCTTGCCAGGTATGGGTAGCTGTTGTATCGTTGATGGGCAATAACTGAATGAGTTTTAAGCCGCAAATTTTTGCCCAATCTACCAATAATTTAATATCTGTAAATTCACCCGTACCAAAACTGTTTTGGCTTCTTAAACTAAATACAGGAATAGCTACACCGGCTCCTTTCCAATTGGGATAAGCTAGTTGTGCAAACCCATCATGAATGATGGTGAGCCTGCTTTTGCTACTATCACCCAACAAGGTTCTATTGCTTCCTGCTTCAAAATATACCAGTTTATTTTGAACTGTATCATAAACACCATACTTATATGCAAGGGGAAAAACCTCCTCACTAAGGTTCAACTTAACAACCCACCAATTATCCAACTTAGAAAGTAACGTTAGCTGATCTGTTTTCCATTCGCCCATGGTTTTGGTACTGCCAGCAATGCACATAACCTGATTTTCGGGTAATAGCGGTGCTTTTACTTTAAATTGATGAGTGTAAGTTTTAACTGGCTTTTGTTTTCCGGTATCTTTTCTTTTTAGCAATACCTCTTGAAAAGGCTTGGTAAAAAAAGCATTTTGTACATCACCGGCATGGTTCCAGGTATCAATAAGGGTATAATCTTTTACCTGTGTATTTGAAAAATCAATCAGGCGATCGTCTCCCCATTCTACTACCTGTTTACCATCTTGCCCCCGAAGTACATATCTGTACTGGATTTCGTCTGTAATAATTTCCTGGTCTGGAATAGTAATTTGCCCCTGCCAAAATTCATTATTAAAATATTGGAGTGAAACAGACTTTGTAATATCATCATTACCTAAAAGCGGATGATTTCCAGAAACATACAGGGCTTGTCCGAATTGAGTTGAGAAACGGAGATAAAAATTTAAAGTCATTTTTAAATGTATTAAGGGATGGCAATATTAAACCTAATTAGCAACTTGTACAAAATACACATTAAAATGATTACAAACTACCAATTAAAATCAAAATAGTAAATAAAGAAAAATTACCAATTAAAAAGCCAGGTTTAATTTAGAGCAAATCACAATTTGTATGCTTTCGATATATATGCAACCTGCTTGCAAAGCTGTACAAGCTAGTATTTAAACAAGTTTAACCATTTGAAAGTAAACATAACACCAATTGAGCATGCACAAAAAGCAAGCATTAATATTTGTTTGGCCTTTTTTTTTAAACCACTTAAAATACCTGTTACCATTGTATTGCAAGTGATAAAAAAACGCACATCCAATTTTACGGTTAAAAACAATTTGAACAGGCTCAAAATAGTTTATTGTATTTGCCCTATTTTTGCCAAAACACTTTTAAAAATGGAATCAACTAAAAAATCTACCTTACTTTATTGGGCATTATTCTTTGTATCAGTTGCTGCTTTCTTTTTTGTTTATAAAATTGGTGGTGGATATTGTTCTATGGTGTTGCCATTTAATGTTACCTTTTTTGCAAAAGCACTTGACTTGGTGTAATTTATTTCCTGTTTTATTTAAGGCTGTTAATAATAGTAACAAAATCTGTTGCTACAAGTGATGCGCCACCAACAAGGCCGCCATCTACATCTTGTTGTGCAAATATTTCTTTTGCATTAGCTGCTTTTACGCTACCGCCATAAAGGATAGAAATACTATCAGCTACGGTACTGCCATATTTTGCCGCAATTACCTTGCGGATGTATGCCTGTATTTCCTGTGCCTGCTCGTTAGTGGCTGTTTTACCTGTACCAATAGCCCAAATAGGTTCATAAGCAATGATAAAGCCAGTCAATTGCTCAGGACTTAAATGAAAAAGGCTTTCTTCTAACTGTGTTGCTACAAAACCATTTTGTGTTTCTGCCTCTCTAATTGCTAATGGTTCTCCGCAGCAAAAGATGGGCGTCATTCCATATTCAAAACAGATATTAATTTTGTCGGCAAGCATTGCGTTGCTTTCATTAAAATACTCACGGCGTTCGCTATGGCCTACTATTACATGCGTAATTCCAATACTTTTTAGCATTTCTACACTTACTTCACCCGTATAGGCTCCAGATGCCTTAGAGTAACAGTTTTGTGCTGCTGCAAATACATTCTCCTGATTGCCAATTTGCGCTTTAATGGCAATAAGGTAGGGGAAGGGAACCCCCAATATTACCTGGTGCGTAATATCTGTTGTTAGTGTAGCTTTCAAAATATCTGCTGTTAAAGCCATGCCCTGCTCTAGTGTCAGGTTCATTTTCCAGTTAGCGGCTGCTATTTGTTTTCTCATTTGTATGTTTTTTATTTGTATATTTTTTTTAAAGTTTCTATTTCGTTTTCGGTAATTCGTTGTCCTTTAAATTGTTTCCAGTTATCAATATCCTTCAATACTTTTTCAAATATATACTTTTCGTTGCCCCAGGTAAAATCGGGTATATATTTTGGCGGAAAACCAGCCCCAAATATATTACAACATATACCTGTAAGGGTGCCGGTATTAAAAGAAGTATTGATGGCTGCACGGCTATAATCTCCCATTATAAGGCCTGCTTTGAGGCCAGCAGGGATATAGGTTTTTGTTTGCTGGTGCCACATTTTTACTTTACCGGCAGTATTTTTTACATTGCTATTGGTAGTGCCAGCGCCCAAATTGCACCATTCGCCAATAACACTATCACCAAGATAGCCATCATGCGCTTTGTTGCTGTTAGCCATTAGTATACTATTTTTTATTTCGCCTGCTGCTGCACAATTTGGGCCAATAGTTACCGCACCATAAATTTTGGCACCCATCTTTAACACAGCATTTTCACCTATTGCAAAAGCTCCCCGTATCATACAACCTTCCATTACTTCGGCATTTTTACCAATATAAATTGGACCTGCAGATGCATTTAAAATGCAATGCTCTACTGATGCACCTTCTTCTATAAAAATATTTTCGGGTGCTGTTACTTTATTGGATGGGGGTATGGTTTGAGATGTTCGCCCGGCAGTGATTAAATCAACATCTTGCCGGAGTGCCCAATCGTTGTATTGAAATATTTGCCAGGGATATTGCAATGTTTTTACCAAATTGCTATCAGATGTATTGATTGCACCACCATCGGCCAATGCCAAACCTTGTTTTAACTGCTGCCACCAGGCTTTTGAAGGAATTAAACTTGATTCTATTATAAGATCGGGCTTGCTGCTTTTATCTTGTATATTTTCAAAAAAAGAATTTATAGATTCAAACACTTCTTCTCCGGTAATTTGTTCCCATTTTTGTTTGATGGTTAAAATGCCAACTCTAATGGATGCAACAGGTTTTATTATTCCAAATGGATATAAGGAATTACCCACCAAGGTATCATCTAACACTATCTTCATTGGTTGCTAAAGTACTATTATTCGGTTAGTAATTTGTCAATTACAGGTATAACTGATAATTATGGTGATTGCTTTGCTCTATTATACACTATCTTCTTTTGGGAGAAGGCAAAAAAATGTCCCACTGTAAAACAGCAGGACTTAAAGATTTATTTTTTAGAAAAAAGCTATTTAGTACTAATTAGCTTTTTTTTCGTAACGCTTCTTAAACTTATCTATACGGCCTGCAGTATCCACCAATACATTTTTACCTGTATAAAAAGGATGTGAGGTATTAGAAATCTCCAATTTAATTACAGGATATTCATTTCCGTCTTCATATTTAACCATTTCTCTGCTTTCAGCAGTTGAGCGGCTTAAAAATTGTGTGCCATTACTCATGTCTTTAAACACTACTAAACGGTAATTTTTGGGATGCAAATCTTTTTTCATAATTGTAAAAGTTTTGTGCATGGATTTTGCCATGCTTTTTAATAAAGGATTGCAAATGTAGGGCAAATCAATCAAAATAAAAGAACAAATACTGCAATAGCAGCCATAATTTTATTACCCGCGTATTGTAGATATTTTTTTTATGCTAAAAAAAAGGGAAAATTTTATGAAGATTTTTTTATCCTACTTATAAAATTGTTTTTTATGAGTAAGATTTTCACTTTATTTCATATTTACCACCTGTAGTGCAATACCTGTATCCCAGCTTTTTGAAGCATGAATCACATCCTGCAAATCATCAATTTTTTTACCGGTTACCCTAATTATATCATCCATAATGGCAACTTGTACTTTAAGCCCGCTGTCTTTTATCAGTTTTACAATTTTTTTTGCATCCTCTTGTTTAATACCATTTCTAACGGGCACCTCCTGTTTAGTTACTTTGCCACTTTGAAAAGGTTCTTTACTTAGGTCGTAAATTTCTGCCGCCAGTCCTTGTTTCATACTTCTGCTAATGAGCACATCAATTATCTGCCCTATTTTCATCTCGCTATCGGCTTCTAAACTTACTTTAAAATCTTTTTTATTGAGGTCAATTACTACATGGCTTCCTTTAAAATCGAAGCGGTTGGTAATTTCTTTGCTTACTACATTAATGGCATTGTCTAATGTTTGCAGATCTACTTTACTACTAAAATCGAATGAAGGCATGGTATGGTGGTTTTATCGTTAATTTAAATACAGGATTGCTGCATTTATACTTATTTTTTTATTGTAAGTCTTATTTGTACCGGAAAACCGGCAACGGTTTGGTTTGCAAGTAATACCAGTATATTACAATCAAAAGAAACAATATCAGCATTTGCAACACTTATAGAGCCGCCGGCAATCGTGATTTTACTATCTGCAGAAAGTGTCCAATTGCCATTTCTACTGCCGCTTGGTGTACAAACTGTTCCTTCATCAACAAAATTGGCAACACCGTTTGCATTTAACATCAACTTATCATCTAACTGGCAGGGCAAAAGGTAAGTAGTTGTTACATCAGTAAACATTGTACCATTAGCTAATTCAATTTTTGTAAGTGAATAATTACCAGCAATTTCAGCTACTGTTTTTCCACAACTTTTTGGCGCAGCAATTGGGTCTTTTTTACAGGATACAACAGTAAGCAAGGCAAAAAATGCAATAAAAGTAAATGTTTTCATAATGTTTTTTTTGGAGATAGCTAATATAGTATTGTAAAGTAAGAGTTTTATCTGTAAACCAACAGTTATAAAAACTCTATTTTAAAACTTTATATTAAAATAAAAATAAAATAAAATTTTTAGTCACCGCACAATTAAAATGCAACTCTTTAGTGGAGTTGCATTTTATTGTATTGCTTTATATAAAGTTCACAGATATTTATCCTTTCTTTTTAATCTGGATGTTGCATTTAACTGTCAAAACCTCTCTTCATTAATTTGAGCCGGATTTAACCCTGTTTTGTTCCGTACCTGCACCACCTGTTTTTCTTTTTGGTGCACCTTTTAAAGGTTTACCAAAGCGATACACAAAACTGATGGTTGCTACCCTTGAATCGTTTCGCTGTGCAAATGTTGCCTCGGTGCGCTGGAAGTTAATACTACCACTCACTGGCATGGTATAAAATAAATCACGGATATTCAACTTAACCGAACCTTTACTTTTTAAAACCTGTTTTTGAACACCTACATTTACCTGTCCCATATCGCTGATTATAATTTGCCCTTCAATACCCGGCGAGCGGTAAAAGCCGGACAGCTCTGCACTCCAGCCATTTTTAAGTGTAAACTGGTTGTTTAAATTTATTAAATAAGTACCGGCACCTAATTTTACATTTTCTCCATTGAGCAGGCCTTTGTACTCCCCATAATTATACTCATGATAGGCAATTAACATCCACCACTTTTTTACCGGTATTTGTGCGCTCATTGATATTCCACCAATATTAGTTTGGCCGAAATTGTCTTTTTTTACAATAGTAGCATATCCTTTTTGATCAAACACATCTGTAAACAAATTTTTGGTATTGGTAAAGTTAACGGTGGTGGTTAAAAACTGCTTAAATGTATAGCTAGCTTCTACTGCATTAGCATACGATGGCTTTAAAAAAGGGTTGCCACCTCCGTATGTATATTTATCTAAAAAGAACAAAAACGGATTCAAATCTTCATAATCCGGACGGTTAATGCGGCGGCCATAAGAAAAGCTAAATTGATTATTTTCATTTGCATTGTAGCCTACATAAAAAGTAGGAAATAAACTGGTATAATTTTGTATAAAAACACTATCAGTTCGCAAAGGATTCCCAAATTGATTGCCCTGTATATTGGTATTTTCTAAGCGCAACCCTGCCTGCAAGCTCCATTTTTTTATTTCTTTGTTTGCATTAATATAGGCTGCGTTAATGTTTTCTTTATAAACAAACTGGTTTGTTTTATCGTAATCGGGTATTTTAACATTACTAACAAGGTAAAAATAGCCTGCTGTATTATCTGTTTTTACAAAACTTGTTTTTAAACCCGTTTCTATTTTTAAGCCCGATTTTAAAGGATGTGTATAATCAATTTTTGCAGAAGCTATATTGATAACAGAGGGTAACTCTCCAATTAGGTTATCTGCAAATTTTTTATTCCAATTGCTGGTATAACTAGTGTTTAAAAAATCTTGCTGCCTGTTTGAGTTGTAGGTTACATAATCTGCATCTGCTGTTAACTCTCTTCCGGTAGAATCTATCTGATGCCTGAAGTTGAGGTTTAAAGCCCCATTACGCCAGGTAGATTTTTCTGTACTGCTTGCCGTAACAATAGAATCAATGACATTTATATTATTTTTTAAAAAACTGGTGTTGTTATTTTTTTGATTACCTGGTGTAGTAAACCCTGTTAACACAATACCAAAGGTTGTTTTTTTACTGGCATAGAAATCGGCACCAATCTTAGTGTTATAGTTGTTGTTATATTTTACCTCTCCGGAGTTTTGCGCAAAAATTGCATTGATGCTTTGATCGGCATTTTTATATTTACGGGTTATATCAAGGCTTTGAAAACCCTCTCTGTAATTGGCACTTACAGATCCAAATACATTATACTTACCTTTTCTATAATTTAAATTGAGGCTATTGTTGGTTTTGGGGTAAACACCTTGCCCGTAAGCAAGGTTTATATTACCATTAAAACCTGCTTGTTTGTTCTTTTTAGTTTTGATATTAATGATACCAGCATTGCCGGCAGCGTCGTATTTAGCAGAAGGGTTTGTCATAATCTCTATTTGATCAAGATTAGCAGAAGGCATAGATTTTAACAAATTGGTTAAATCTTGTCCGGTGAGATAGCTAGGTTTGCCATCTAGCATAACAAGCACGCCCTGCCTGCCTTTCAGGCTTATATTGCCATCTTTATCTACAGTAACACCGGGGCTTTTTTCCAGTACTTCCAAAGCCGTTGTACCAGCATTAGAAATAGCGGCATCTACATTTACAATGGTGCGGTCTGCCTTTCTTTCTATAAGTTGTTTTTTAGTATTTACTACAACTTCACTTAAATTTTTGCTACTGGGAATTAACTGCATAACATCAAGAGTAATGTTGCTGTGATTTTCATCAACTAAAAATGAAGTGCTGTACACGAGTTTGTGGCCAATGGAACTGGCAGCAACTAAATAGTTACCCTTGTTTACTTTTTCAAATATAAAATTGCCATCCTTGTCAGTTACGGCTGTCTTAATAAGGCTGCTATCGCCGGAGTTTAATAATGTAATAGTAGCGGCGTCAATTATTTTTTGATTTCCCCCGTCTTTTATACTCCCGGAAATTTTACCTCCCAATTGTGCAGTACTAAACTGAGCTAATCCCAATGCAGTGAGGAGAATGAATAAATGTTTCATACTGTTGTTAGTTTTGTTGATTGTTTTAAATGGTCAAAATAATTGTGTGTAGCTAAAGCAATAATCTTTATTACTTATTACATGGCTTTGATTTATACTTTGCTTTAAGTATTACAATGCGAATGTAGGTACTCTGTATTACACAATACATTAGCTTACATAGACGGCAACTTTTTAGTATAATTGGCAAAGGCATTTCAGTAAGAAAAATGACGCAGCCTGAAGATTAACCGGGCTACGATAGGTATCAATTTTAAAAAATTATCACAGTCGTAATTTTTAAATTATTACTATACTTTTCTACATTTTAACCCTTATTACGGAGTTGAAAAACAGGTTTTAAGTAGTAAGTTTAATACTATATAAAAGCCAAAAGTTACTACAGCATTGGTTTTGCATTAAGTAATTTTTTTATGATACGATAAAAGCAGAAAAAGTTTACCGACAATAAATAAATAGAGATTTTGTAAACGCAGCCTTTAAAGTAGAAATGCTTTTACAGCGTTAACTACTTTAAAAACAAGGCCTTCAGAACATTTTTGTATGTAAAATCAAAGAAATAAGGAGAGAAAAAAGGAGAGAAAAACCTTCCGTTTAACAGCAAAAAACCGCTGAAAAGCCCTACCTTCGCCACCCCGTTAAAAAACCCGGGGTTATTTTATGTCATTTAACATTATTAAACAATTAAACGCAGATGCACAGGAAGGTGCTGCTTCAGATGAAGCAGAATCTGCTGCGGTAACAAATGTGCCTGAGGTAGAAGCTGCTGTACCAGCCGCTGAGATATCAATAGTTGAAGCACCTGTTGTTGAAGCACCTGTTGATGAAACACCGGTTGCTGATGTAGCTGAAACAATTGCAACAGAACCCGTTGCTGAAAATGCTGTAACTGAGCCAGTTGTGGCAAAAGCACCGGTAGTAGAAAGAATTGTAACACCACACGACGATTTTGACTGGAGTGTTGACAAGCGCAATGTTAGTAGCTACAACCAGGCTGAAAAAGAGAAGTACGACAAAGTGTACGACGATACTTTTAAGCAGATCAATGACGGAGAAATGATTCAGGCTACTATTGAAGCAATCACTAAAACGGATGCTGTTGTAAACATTGGTTTTAAAAGTGATGGTCTTATTTCTTTAAATGAATTTAGAGATGTAGTAGGTGGATTAAAAGTAGGCGACATTGTAGAGGTAATGGTGGTAGAGAAAGAAGATAGAGAAGGTAATTTGAATCTTAGCCGCAAGCAAGCCCGTACCAGCCGTGCCTGGGAAAGAATTATGGAATTGCACAAAACTGGTGAAATTGTTACCGGTATTGTTACCAGCAAAACCAAAGGTGGCTTAATTGTAGATGTTTTTGGTATGGAAACATTCTTACCAGGATCTCAAATAGATGTGAAGCCTGTAACAGATTACGATCAGTTTGTAGGTAAAACAATGGAATTTAAAGTGGTTAAAATTAATGAAACCATTAAAAATGCAGTTGTATCTCACAAAGCCCTTATTGAAAGCGATATTGAAGCACAACGTGCTGAAATCATTGGCAAATTGGAGAAAGGACAGGTATTGGAAGGAACGATCAAAAACATTACAGATTTTGGAGCATTCCTTGATTTGGGTGGATTGGATGGTTTACTATACATCACAGATATTTCATGGGGACGTATCAACCATCCGAGTGAAGTACTGAAGATGGATCAAAAAATTAATGTTGTAGTACTTGATTTTGATGATGATAAAAAACGTATCAGCTTAGGCTTGAAACAATTAACTCCTCATCCATGGGATACGCTTAGCGAATCTATTAAAGAAGGCGAAGTAGTAAAAGGTAAAGTAGTAAACATTGAAGATTATGGTGCATTCTTAGAAATTATGCCAGGTGTAGAAGGTTTGGTGCATGTAAGTGAAATTACATGGGCAAATACACCAGTAAATGCTAAAGAATTCTTTAAACTAAATGATGAGTACGAAGCCAAAATTGTAACCCTGGATAAAGATACCCGTAAAATGAGCCTTAGCATTAAGCAAATGGCAAATGATCCATGGAGTATTATAGAAACAACTTTCCCAGAAGGAAGCAGGCATAGTGGTGTTGTAAAAAACATAACTCCTTATGGCGTATTTATTGAATTAGCTACTGGTATTGGTGGTATGATACACATCAGCGATTTAAGCTGGTTAAAGCGTTTCAACAATCCTAATGAATACACAAAAGTTGGTGCAAGTATTGAGGTAATTATCATGAACATTGATAAAGACGGACGTAAACTTCAACTTGGACATAAGCAAATAGAAGAAGATCCATGGAACAGCCTTGAAAGCACATTCCCTGTAGGAAGTGTACATGAAGGTACTGTTACTAAAAAAGACGATAAAGGAGCTGTAGTTCAATTACCGTATGGCCTTGATGGATTTGCACCTAGCCGCCATTTATTAAAAGAGGATGGTAAAACAATTGGCGCAGAAGAAATTGCACAATTTATGGTGATTGAATTTGACCGCAATGACAAACGCATTGTGTTAAGCCACACCCGCCTTTGGGAGCAAGCAATTGAAGAAGTGAAGCAAGCTGAATTTAAAGAGAAAAAAGCAGATGCGGAAGTAACCAAGAAAGCAGTTAAAAATCTGCAAAGCAAAGTAGAAAAATCTACTCTTGGCGATTTAAGTGCATTGGTTGACTTAAAAGCAAGAATGGACAGTGCCGCAGCACCTGCTGCTGTTATTGCCGAGCCTGCTAAAGTTGAACCTGTGGCTGCAGAGCCTGTTGTTGCTGAGCCTGCTGCTATCAAGCCTGTTGTTGCTGAACCTGTTGTTGCTGAGCCTGCTGCTGAAGAAACAACAGCGGTTGAAGCAAGTGCTACAGATGAAGCACCTGCTACCGAGGAGCCCAAAGCTTAGTACTTTTTTAATACCATTTTATACCGTCCCATTGCTTACTGCAATGGGACTTTTTTTTTGTAAGAGAGTACGCATCAATTAACCACCGATAAATACTATATTGAAGTAGAAAAAATTGCGAAGGTTATCAATGCTAAGTCTAAACAGCAGGGTTGATTTAACAAACAAGTTGTACCAGCTTATTCTATGTATTGGTGGAGAATGATCAATAAACTTGGTTACTGCTAATGCTGAGGCTATTGTAAGCTAAGAAAAAAAGGAAAATCTGTGATTGTTAAAACAATTGCACCAAACTCAACAGCTAAGTATTTACTTTGCATTGTTACCACATACACTTATCAATTATGAATAATAATGAAAATAAATATTTTGCGCTTATGGCACTGCTAATGGGAGGCTTTTTATCCCTTATTTTATTTTTAGTGTTATTTTTTTACTTGCTTAAATTACTATCCCTCACCGTTTTTAATATTCCTGGTACAGAAAATGTTTTTCATGTAGTAATAATTTTGGTGCCTTACATTGTGTATTATGCATCATATTATTACCTGCAAAAAAAAATAGAAAAAGCTACTACAAAAGTATCCAAAAGTTTTGGCTGGTTTTTTCTTATTGCAGGTATTTTAGTATGTACTACCACGCTGGTAATGGCTTTTATGGTATTTTTTAAAATAAATTATCCGTGGCTCAGGGTTTTTGATGCCAATTCGCATTATGCATTTATTGCACAAATTGTATTTATATTTGCCACCTCCATGGTTATTGCAAGCGGTGATAAAAAAGAAGAGGATTGGATGGATAGGGCTTCAGAAAAAAAGATTTGAAAGATAATGTAAAGATGGAAATGGGTAGGCTTTTGAGTACAGGCTACCATGAGGCAAAGCTTTTTAAAAGATAAAGCTACACCTGTATTATAATTACAAACGAACTAATAAGGATATATTTCAAAATTTTGCTGCCATTTTCGGTAGGTGGAGGTGTTAACCGGGGTTATACTGTGGTTGTTTACCTCACCAACTACTCAGCGCTGCGATAATTTAAAATGCACCAACTAATAAAGCAGTTGGCAATTATTAAAAACTACCCGCAATTGCCTTTGCAGCAATAAAACCTGTTGTCCAGGCGCTTTGAAAGTTGAAACCGCCTGTAACTCCATCAATATTCAACACTTCGCCTGCAAAATAAAGATTGGGTACAATTTTACTTTGCAGGGTATTATAATCTACCTCAGCCAAATCTACACCACCCGCTGTAACAAATTCTTCTTTAAAAGTGGTTTTACCGCTAATTGAAAACTCTTGAGAGCAGCAATTTTTAATAAGTTTATTTTGCTCTTTGGCTGGTAAATCGGCCCAGCGTATGCTTTCATTTATACCTGATTGCTGCAATAGGTATTGCCATAACCTGAGTGGCAACGAAAATGGATTACGGTTTACAATTTTTTGTGCTGCAAATTTAAAACGTACTTGCTGAAACTGTTCTTTCAGCGACTGTTCATTG
>Ga0136636_10001266_pt1 | contig 14584 bp, 8 predicted proteins | sample AntDrymUQ8522106_2_FD_104653 | JGI IMG/M metagenome (GOLD analysis project Ga0136636, IMG submission 104653) | Polar desert sand microbial communities from Dry Valleys, Antarctica - metaG UQ852 (21.06) | ecosystem: Environmental > Terrestrial > Soil > Desert | place: Antarctica: Dry Valley... | reverse complement strand
GTAAAAGTTAAGTGATATGTCAGAGTTAGTGGCCTCGTACGAACGAATACTTCTCGGGAAGCTTAAAAACGATGACCAGTCCGCTTTCACTATTATTTTTACAAAATATTACCCTGATCTTGTTCGGTTCTCATTCGGATTTACGCGTAATTCAGATCTTTCGGAAGAAATTGTTCAGGACGTATTCCTGAAATTCTGGGAGAACCGTTCAGCGCTGGATATTCACACGTCACTCAAATCCTTCCTTTTGAAGAATGTTCAGAATCGCAGCATTGATAGCTTGCGGCATACGGGGATCAAAAACAAATATACCTCTGTTGTTCTTGACCATCCGATCCTGTCGCAAAACGATACCGAAAATTATATTTTATTTTCCGAACTGGAAGCTAATTTCTCTCATGCAATGGATAAAATACCGATCCAGTATGCTGAAGTTTTCCGGATGAGCCGTTTTGAAACCCTTAACTACCAGGAAATAGCTGCGAAATTGGGAATTTCTGTCCGCACTGTCGAGGTCCGTATTGGCAAGGTATTATCCTTACTCCGGGAAGAATTGAAAGAGTTTCTGCTTCTGACCTTTATTCTGTTTCAACTATTTCATTAGAAGTATTTTAGAAGTTCTATCCTTCGACCCGATTAACATTATCAGTACAAATGAAAAAATAAAACCACTTGGCTATGTGGGAATTTAATTTTAAAACGTCGTTATGATGATAGAAAGAAATATGGGTACTACTGATTCAGGTATGGTTGATAATTTAATTGCCGGATATTTGGGAGGCAACGCAACGGAGTATGAAATCCTGAAGCTTGAATCGTGGATCAGCGAATCGGATGAAAACCGGAAATACTACAACCAATTTAAAAATATCTGGGAAGCATCGCTACAGTTACCCGTCTCAACCGATAAGGCATTAGCTAAAGTACTGAAACAAATTAACGGCAGGCCGAAGGGTTTAACGTTCTGGCAGTTATTTCAAAGAGTTGCTGCAATTTTATTTATTCCGTTGCTGGTCTCAATACTCTGGGTGGGGTTGGGAAAAAGTTCGAAAACGGAAAATTCTGCAATAACATATAATAAAGTAGTAGCTGCATTTGGAACCTTTTCTGAACTTGAACTTCCTGATGGATCCAAAGTCTGGTTAAATTCAGGCAGCACACTTAGGTATCCCGATAAATTCAGCAACGATAACCGACTTGTTTACCTGGTTGGAGAAGCATATTTCGAAGTTCATTCCGATGAAGCTGTGCCGTTTTTAGTCAACACTCCATATTTTACTGTAAAAGCAACCGGCACAAAATTTAATGTCAGGGCTGAGAAAAATTTCCTGTCTCCTTCAGTTACCTTAATTGAAGGTAAAGTTGCCGTAGGTAAGCCTGGTTCAACCGGTTCAAATAACCTGATCGCCTATCTTCAGCCCGATCAGCATATGACTTATGATACATTAAGCGGTCTTTACAAAATACAAACCGGAGATACATACAAGCATTTTGCCTGGAAAGATGGCAAGCTGGTTTTCAGGAATGACAACATAAGCGAAGTTGCCAGAAGAATCAGCCTTCAATACAATGTGGATATCCAAATCAAAGGAAACGAAATTAAACAATACCGGTACAGGGCAACATTTGAAAATGAGCCCCTGGGAGAATTATTGAGGTTACTGAAAATCTCTTCCCCGATTGACTATACTGAAGTCAAGCCCAAAGCCTTGCCTGATGGAACTTTTTCCAGAAGAAAGATCGTAATATTTTCTGCAAATAATTGATATAGAAAAGCCTGATGCCTATGTGCTACTGTAAATAAAATAATAAGCCGCATATCTTTCTGTTGTTGAACAGAGGGTTTATTATGTCAGAGACAAGGCTTTAACGTGAGCCGCATTTCTTAAATCAAATTAAATAGTCATTGATAAAACTGAAGTTATCTGAAAATGATAATTTCAGTTAACAGGATTTTTGTTTTCTTTTTTTATCCTAAAACTAACCAATATATGAGATTATTTTTACTTACAGGTCTGTTCTTTCTTTTCATTTTAGTGCCTGCCCGGCTTCATGCACAGTCGACCAAAATAACATTAAACCTGGTTAATGTTCCGTTGAATGATGTGTTGAATGAGATTGAAAAACAGAGTGATTACACTTTCCTGGTTAATCAGGAAGTTGTGGATGTTACCCGCAAGGTTGATGCAGTTTTTGTCAAAACATCTATAAAGGATATTCTCGACCAGCTTTTTAAAGGTGAGAAAGTCAGATATGTGACCAGCGACCGCCAGATCATTATTACGCCAACAAAAACTAAAGGCGGGGATTTTCAGCCAAAAAAAGTAACCGGAAAAGTAACTGATGAAAAAACCGGTGAAACTTTGATTGGAGTAACTGTACATATAAAAGGCACAACCTTGGGTACAACCACGTCTGTTGATGGAACTTATTCAATCGAAATCCCGACATCTGATGCTATTCTGGTATTTTCATATGTGGGTTACGAGCCGGAAGAAGTCCCGGCTAATGATGTTCAGGTTATTAACGTTGCAATGCATCAGTTTGCAACCGAGCTCGAAAGTGTTGTGGTAACAGCCTTAGGTATTAAGCGCGAGGAAAAAGCGCTTGGATATGCTGTTCAGAAAGTGGATGGCAAAGGCTTGCAAACGGTAAGATCCGTTGATGTAGGAACCTCACTCACCGGTAAAGTAGCAGGTTTATCGGTATTAAACAGTACTGAGTTTGGCGCAGCACCTGAACTTTATATACGGGGTGAAAAACCACTTTTGGTAATTGATGGAGTTCCTTATGGCAATATGACATTGAGGGATGTACCTCCTGATGATATTGAAAGCCTCAGTATTCTTAAAGGAGCAACAGCTTCTGCACTGTATGGGTATCGCGGAGCAAGCGGTGCAATTATGATTACAACAAAAAAAGGGAGCACCATCAAGGGTATTTCTGTTTCAGTTAACAGCAGCACCATGTTTGCCACCGGTTACCTGGCCATTCCCGAATCACAATCTACTTACGGACGCGTTGTCAATACAGCTACAAACACGGCTGTTACCAATGGCGACGGTGCCTGGGGCCCTCCTTTGGAAGGACAGGAAGTCATACAATGGGATCCGATAAGCAGGGCCATGAAACCCATGTCCTGGTTGCCGGTAGGCAAAGATAATTTTCAAAATTTTCTGGAACCGGGTTACGTGCTGAACAATAACATAAACATAATTCAACAAGGCGAGTTAGGAAGTTTTCGTGCTTCGGCCAGCTGGGTTAAAAACAAAGGACAATATCCCAATTCCATGTTCGACAAATTCGCTTATAACATCGGCGGGGACATAAAACTGAAAAAATTTACCTTGTCATCAAGCATTTCTTATAATAAGCAATCGTCGCCTAATTTTGGTTTCAGCGGCTATACCGGCTACGACCCTATGTATTCCATGTTAATATGGTCGTCGCCCGATTGGAATGTGCTCGATTATAAAAATTATTGGGTAGTGCCGAACGAACTACAAAACACCAGTTATACTGATACCAATAACAATCCTTATTTTGATCGAAACGAAAGAATCCATAGTTTGAATAAGGATATATTTAATGGTTCATTATCATTGACGTATGATTTTACAAAGTGGCTTAAAGCAACTGTTCGTTCAGGTTTTGACACCTATAGCAACCGGCAGGTGATACAAATTTCGAAAGGCTCATTAACAAGTGCAGGATCTTCAACGGTGATTGAAAATGGGGATCAGGTATGGGGCGAAAGCAAATTAGGGTCATATAACCTTGGTCTAGGACGTGGATATAGTTTCAATAACGATTTTTTACTTTCCGCTGACCACACAATGGGCAAACTTACGATTGATGGCTTTGCAGGCGGAACTATTTTTTCCCGTCAGGATGAAGGAACCGATTCAAGAACCCAGGGTGGCCTTTCTATCCCGGGATTTTACTCTCTGAAAGCTTCGGTTTTACCCGCTTATGTAACCTCTAATATATACAGGCAACAAGTTAACAGTTTGTATGGGCGATTGGCTTTTTCATGGAACCGTATGGCTTATTTGGAAGGTACTCTCCGAAACGACTGGAGTTCAACTTTATCCGAAGCAACCCGATCCTACCTGTATCCGTCAGTTTCAGGAAGTTTTGTCGTTTCTGAATTAATGCCTGAAATGAGATGGCTTTCTTTGTGGAAATTACGTGGCTCATGGACATCCTCCAAAACCCCGGCCGGTATTTATGATATTAACCAGGTTTTCAACATTACCAACAATGCATGGGCAAATTTAACTTCGGCTTCTTTGCCGGCTACTATTTATAGCAGCGATGTATTTCCTGAGTCCGCTTCCACCTGGGAAATAGGTACCGCTGTTAACGTGTATAATAACAGGGCTTCTGTTGATATTTCCTATTACAATAAGCGTATGTACGATTTCCTGCAGGAAGCTGATATTACCCCTGCTACCGGATATTACAGCAGTTATATCAATATCGACGAGGAAATTACACGCAAAGGCATTGAGGTTACTTTAAACGGAACACCGGTGAAGACCAGTGACTGGAAATGGGATGTTTCGGTAAACTGGTCGAAATATGCCCGGTACTATACTAAATTAGATACAACTTACTCTGAGGACAAACCCTGGATAATGGTTGGTGAAAGAGCCGATCCTTATACCCTGTATGATTTTCAGTATGATCCGGAAGGCAATATAATCCACAAAAACGGGGTACCGCTTTATTCGGCTTATGCTTCAAAGTTCGGGAATTATGATCCTGATTGGATTTGGGGTATAAACACAACTCTACGATATAAAAGTTTTAGCTTTTTTGTTTCAGTCGATGGACGCGTTGGCGGTTTAGCGCAAACAACCACCGAAATGTATATGTGGCGCTCAGGTTCGCATCCCAACTCAGTTACCCCTGAGCGATACCTCGATGCTACCGTTCCAGGATCGAAAAACTACACCGGAGCCGGAGTAAAAGTAATGTCAGGTTCAGCAACTTACGATACGTATGGCAATATTACCAGTGACGACCGCGTGTATGCTCCGAATGATGTGGCTGTAACCTACGAATCGTATGTAAATACTATTCACGCCGGCACAGCCTGGGGTGGTTCGCCATCACCACTCGAAGCATATAGCACTACCTTTTTCAAAGTCAGGGAAATGTCTCTTACCTATGATTTGCCCAAAAATATTTGCGCGAAGTTTAAATCACAGGGTGTTTCGGTATCAGCTGTTGGTCAGAATATGTTTTTGTGGTCAAAGCAATTTAAGTATTCCGACCCTGATGGCGGCTACGAAAATTTCAGCGACCCATCCATCCGCTACGTTGGATTTAACTTAAAATTGAATTTCTAAACATCTTTACGATTGAAAACTTTTGCACTCATGCATCACATGGCATAAGAAACAGAATCAAAGAGGATTTTTAACATAAATATAACTCAATATGAAAAACAAAAACAAATATATAGGACTGGCAGGTTTACTCACTTTATTGTTGCTTGTTGGTTGCAGCAAATTTGATGAAATTAATACTAACCCGGATACAACTACTCAGGTACCCGCATCAATGGAATGCACCGATTTAGTATTGGGCATGCTTGAGCCCGGGGGAGATGCAATGAGTTTTATTTCAACAAATGCATTACCCAAATATGTTGGCTTCACTGTTTTGGGGAAAAATAGTTCACAGTATAACAATACCGGAAGTGGCAGTTTCGGGTCTATGACCATATTACCGAATATAGAAGCAATGTTAGAATCTGCCAAAGGCGGTGTAATGGAGGACTCGTATAAAGGTGTAGGCAGTTTTGCCAAAGCATACGCCTTCTACACTATGACCATGTGGATGGGTGATATTCCTTACAGCGAGGCCGGTAAAGGTGCAGAAGGGCTGTTAGAGCCAAAATATGATACCCAGGAACAGGTATTTATCAATATCCTCGATGAACTTAAAGCCGCTGACCAATACTTTGCAAACGGTGCCACATTTTCAGGTGACCCAACGCCCTATAACGGCGATCCTGTAAAGTGGAGAAAAGCGGTGAATGCTTTTGCATTGAAAGTGCTGATGAGTTTAAGTGCTAAGGAGAGCGTGGCCTCATTAAATGTTAAAAACCGCTTCGTCGAAATTGTGGCAGCCGGCAATTTAATGGATAATACAACGGGTTATTGGGGGCTGGCTTTTTCAACCCAGAACAAGCACCCCCTGAGTGCCAGCACCATGTTTGCGCCAAAAACGATCGTAAGTAAGTTGCTTATGGATAATTTAAAAATTTTAAATGACCGGCGATTGTTTTATTACTGCGAACCGGCTGCTGCACTGATTGCTGCCGGCAAAGATCAGTCCGATACGTCCGCATACAATGGCGTTGATGTTTCGATGGATTATGATGCCATGAACCTGGATTATAAAGCCAATAAGTTTTCAGTTATCAATCTGCGTTATTTAAAAGAAGATGCCTGCGAACCTCGTATGGTGATGACTTACGCTGAGCAGCAGTTAATTCTTGCTGAGGCCAGCGTAAGAGGCTGGATTACTACCGGGACAGCACAAAACTATTATGAGGAAGGTGTAAAATCAGCTCTTTCGGATATAATGAAAACCAAAGCAAGTTATGCACACACAGTCCCCATCGACCAGGCGTATATGGATGGATATTTCACCGGAGAGGCTGCTTTTAAAGCTACTGCAGATGAACAATTGAAACAAATCTGGATGCAGAGTTATTTACTCCGTTTTATGCAGGATGCTGATTTTAGCTATTTTGAATACAGAAGAAATAAATACCCTGTATTCCCGATTAACCCGGCCTCCAGTTTGAACGAAAACAATACAAGCGCAATACCTATGCGTAGTACCTACCCTGGTTCCGAAACAAATTATAACCGCAAAAACCTCACCGAAGCTTTGACCCGCCAGTATGAAGGTTACGACGAAATAAATAAAATAATGTGGCTGTTAAAATAGCATAAAAGCCAAATTGCAACTGTATTTTTAAAAAATAAATCAACCTGAGCTAAATAAATAAAAAACCCACTCAATTATTAACCTTAACACTCAATTAATTATGAAAAAAACTTTACTAAGTTTGGTCATAATCCTGGCATTTGCCAGTTTTGTAAACGCCCAAGTGCCCGATAGAAATGGCTGGTGGAAATTTGATGATGCCGCTGATATGCTGAAGGCCGAAACAGGCTCCGCGCTTACATTAACCGGAACACAAACATCCGTTCCCGGACCTGCTGACGGAAACCTTGCAACACAGGTTTCGTTAGGGAGTTATTTAAGCATAACTCATGGTATTGCTCCAAACGGAGGTGGCGACTCAGTAAATGAATACTCGGTACAAATCGATTTTTCAGTTCCTGAAATCGGGAAATGGCATGCATTTATCCAAACCGACCCAACTAACAGCGGCGATGCCGACTTGTTTACCAAAGCCAGTGACAATACAATAGGGACTTCCGCAACAGGATATTCCGCTAACGCAGTGGCTGCTGATACCTGGTACAGAATGGTTATTGCGGTAAAAAACGGAGATTTTTTCAGCGTTTATCTTAATGGAGAACTCTGGCTGACCGGCACACCTCAGGATGTAGATGGCAGATGGGCTCTTGTAAGTGAACTGTTGATATTTGCCGATGATGATGGCGATGATGCAACAATTAACTGTTCTGAATTGGGAATATGGAATGTGGCACTCACCGCTTTGCAGGCTTCCGAATTAGGAAATGCTTCAACTGTTCCTCTTGCTGTACGAAAAGGCTGGTGGAAATTTGATGATGCCGCTGATATGTTAAAAGCGGAGATAGGTTCTCCATTAACACTAACCGGAACACAGGCATCCGTTCCCGGTCCCGAAGAGGGAAATCTTGCAACACAGGTTTCGCTGGGAAGTTACCTGACCATGAATCACGGTATTGCTCCAAACGGAGGTGGTGATTCAGTAAATGAATACACAGTACAAATCGATTTTTCAGTTCCGGAAATCGGGAAATGGCATGCTTTTATCCAGACTAGCCCTACTAATGACAATGATGCTGACTTGTTTACCAAAGCCAGCGACAATACAATCGGAACATCGGCCACAGGATATTCAACCAATTTTGTTGCTAATGATGCCTGGTACAGGATGGTTATTTCTGTTAAAAACGGCGATTTCTTCAACGTTTATCTTAATGGAGAACTCTGGCTAACCGGCACTCCCCAGAATGTTGATGGAAGATGGGCACTGGTTAATCAGCTCCTGATATTTGCAGACGATGATGGTGACGATGCAACAATAAATTGCGCTGAACTGGCAATATGGGATGTAGCATTAACAGCAAATGAAGTTATACAGTTAGGAGGTTTTGCAAGCAATGTGCTGGTTTCCGAAATAATTGTAACTGCTGCCGGTGGGGTGAATGTAATAAATATCCAAAGCGGAACTTTACAAATGCTTGCAGAGGTTTTACCTGCTGATGCAACCAACAAAGCAGTTGCATGGTCAGTAACCAATGGTACAGGCGAAGCTACTATTAATTCTGATGGCCTCCTTACGGCAATAAAAAACGGTACAGTTACCGTAAATGCAACATCCACTGATGGTGGAATTGTAGTTGGGAGTATGGAAATTACAATTTCGAACCAGGCAGTGATCCTTGTTACTTCAATTACTGTTACTTCCGAAAGTGGTGCAAACACCATAACAAATAAAGGCGGAACCCTGCAGATGATTGCAACCGTTCTTCCCGAAAACGCAACTGAAAAAGGTGTTACATGGTCAGTGGTAGCCGGAACAGGCAATGCATCCATAAGTACTGACGGCCTTCTGGCTGCCATAGCCGACGGAACAGTTACAGCAAAGGCGACCTCAAAGGATGGCACCAACATAATAGGTACAATGCTAATCACGATTTCGAATCAGACAACCATTCGCGAACGCAAAGGCTGGTGGAAATTTGATGATGCCAACGATATGGTGAAGGCTGAAATTGGATTGCCCCTGGTCTTGACGGGTTCGCAGACATCTGTTAATGGCCCGGTTGCCGGAAATTTAGCTACACTTGTTCCTTTAGGAAGTTATTTGGATATGAGCCATGGTATTCCTGCAAACGGAGGGGGCTCACTTGTAAATGAATGGACGCTTCAGATCGATTTTTCTGTTCCGATGATAGATACCTGGTATGCATTTTTCCAGACCCTTGACGGTGATGCCGACTTGTTTGTTGCCAAAACGGAAGCCCCGGATATAGGACGCATGCCTAATGCAATTGGCTCTGGATCTACAATTTATTCCCAGGCTACCATTTCTGCAGATACCTGGTACAGAATGCTTGTATCAGTAAAAAACGAATCATTCTTCTACATTTATATTGATGGCGTTCTTTGGTTAGATGGCGTTACCCAGGTTTTGGATGGCAGGTATGGTTTAAGCCCGTTACTCCAGATTTTTCAGGATGATGATGGCGATGATGGCGATATAAGGTGTTCCGAATTGGGAATATGGGATGTAGCTCTTACCGAAGCTGAAGCTGTTGCTTTAGGTAATGCTACTACCGATCCAAATGGAATAAATACGCTGCAAGCCAGCAGGAATTCCGATTTGGGTCAGAATTACCCAAACCCTTTCACATCAAATACCATCTTCCCGTTTAAGGTTGTAGAAAAAGGAAATGTGATATTCCGGATTTTTAATCTGGCTGGGATCGAAGTTACACAGATCAATGAAGGTGTTAAATCGCCAGGGGAATATAAACTGGAGTTAAACGCTGCCAATCTGCCAAACGGAATATATACTGTTCAAATGGCAACAGAACGTGGCGTAAGTGTTCAAAAAATGATAATAATCCGATAATGCCAGGTTGAGGTTTGAGTCGGTTTTGGGTGTCTCAGTAAATGAGGCACCCTTTTTTAAACTATTCCCTATATTTACCTGGTATATTTATACGGAATGCCTGTTTTGAACCATGTTTGACCAATCCTTGTAGTTCAGACCTGCTAAACCACATACTTTTTTAGTTTTTGTTACAAAATACTGTTCCGTTGCCATGAAATTAAAAATGATCTGTATCATATTTGCTGCTTTCCTGCTCATTATTAATGAATTACAAGCTTCTGCTCCAGACAGGGTGGGTTGGTGGAAATTTGATGATCCGTCGAACATTCGAAAAGCTGAGCCTGGATATGGGTTGGATCTGACTCTCATAGGAACACAAACTACCGCAGCAGGACCTGATTCCGGAAACGGAGCAACACGGATCGGAATTGGCAGTTATTATAAAATGCAGCATCAGATACCTGCAAATGGCGATGGGAACTTCGTAAACGAATATACATTACAATACGATTTTAAGGCTTCGGATATTGGGGTTTGGCATTCATTTTTTCAAACAGATATAAGTAATAGCAGCGATGGTGATTTTTTTATAAATACAGCCGGAAAAACAGGCGTTGCTGCTGTTGGCTACAGTGTTTATTCTATCGAACCTGACGAATGGTATCGACTTGTTATATCAGTCAAAAATGGATATTTCTTTAACTGCTACCTCGATGGGCAACTCCTGCTGTCAGGAAATATCCAGGCTGTTGACGATCGGTTTTCGCTCGAAAGCCTGTTGCTTGTTTTTGCTGATGATGATGGGGAAGACGGAAATATTTATTGTTCAGAGCTCGCTATATGGGATCAGGCACTTACCGCCGCTCAGGCAGCTGAATTAGGCGGATTCGGGCATAATGCCGGTCCGGGGTTAATGACCCGCATCCCTTATCTTCAGGCACAGGGAACAAATACCATTACCGTTAGCTGGCACGATATTCAGGATGCAGGAACAAAAGTTATGTACAGTACCGACTCAACAGTCCTAAGTTTCGAAAGCCTGGGTTCAAGCGAAATTATTAGCGAGCCTTACCGGTGGCATACAGTTAAACTAACAGGTTTATCGGCCAATACGCGCTATTACTACCGTATAGCAAGTGGTGGCAGCGAATCCGGAATTTATTCGTTTAAAACATTGCCGGATCAATCCTATAACGGAAAAATCCGTTTTGTGCTTTTTAGCGATACCCATGCTTCCGATACAACCATGGCAGGAAAAATACTTCGGGCAGCCCGTACTAAAATCGAAGAAATTTATGGCCCTGATATCGAAAATCATGTGAACGGTATTTTTCATTCGGGTGATATTGTTGTAAGTGGAAGCACGCCAGGTCAATATTCAAAGCAGTATTTTATGCCGATATCAGCACTTTCACCGAATATCCCCACTATGGTTGTGGCAGGGAATCATGAATTGGAAAGCCCTTACTTTTATCAGTATTTAAAACTCGATGAACAATCGGCTTTCCCTCAGGAGCCAGCTTTAAAAGAAAAAATCTGGCAACTGAAGGTCGGGAATTCACTATTTATTGGTTTGAATACAAATATAATTGATCAGTATGGCGAAACCCAGGCAAACTGGCTCGACACAAGGCTCAGCGAAGCAGAAAATGATGCCGGTATTGACTTTGTGTTTGTGTTTTTTCATCATCCGCCTATTTCTGAACTTTGGATCGTAGGAGGAACAGAGTATGTGAGAAACAGGCTTTTACCCGTAATGGAAAAATATACTAAAGTTCAACTGGTGCATTACGGTCATACACATGGATACGAAAGAGGAACAGTTATTTCAGGCAAGGATGATGGTGATTTCAGAATGGTATGTGGCGGAGGTAGCGGCGGCCCGCTGGATCCATGGGCAGAGGGTGAAAATAAGGATTATGACGACATTCATATCTGCATCAGCAATTATGTGTTTCAGATCCTGGAGATTGATATTGCAAATCACTCCTGCCAGATTTCCGTGTATAGCCTTGGAACCCTCTCAAATTCAAAAAATTCGGAACTTATTGATAAATGGCACAAGGTGAAAAATCAATCCGGACCTGAAACACCCCGAATTGAAAATGTCTCACAAACAGAAGAATATGTTCAGTTTAATACCTCCATTTTTTCAGGTATTGACTCATTAATGTCTGTTCAATTCCAAGTGATTGATAGTTCACTTTCTTCTCCTGTGGTTATTGATTCCTTGTCGCACTGGACTAATATTTATGGAATTGATGAAAACTCCAACCCAATTGATCTCAACCTGGATATAAATTTATATCAGAGCAGAATCAACAAGAATCAGCTGTTGGATTCGAAGGAATATTTTTCGCGTGTCCGCTACCGCGATCATAACCTGAAATGGAGCGATTGGTCCGGTATAACAAATTTCTCCACATTAGGAACAAATGAAAGCCAGAGTCATCAGCAAGGATATTATCTTGAGCAAAACATTCCGAATCCATTCATAAATCAAACTAAATTCACTTATAAAGTACCTGAAAAGTGCGAGGTGATTTTCCGGATTTATGATACAAATCACACGATTATCAGGGAGATTAATGAAGGTGTAAAAACAAAAGGAACATACAGCCTCGTTTTTAATGCAGAAAACCTGGCCAGTGATGTTTATATTTACGAAATGAATGCAAACGGCCTCATATTGGCAAAAAAAATGATTCATGTTAAATAAAACTTTAAAGCAGATAATAATGATGAAAAACAATCCGGTTATCCTCCTCGTTATTTCAATGCTGTTTTTTCTCTCACCCGTTGTAAATGCGCAGGAGCAAATGAGCGATTATGAAAAAATGATGTACGAAAGAAATAAAGTGGATTGGCCCTATCTGAACTGCTATCGGGACGAAAACAGAAAGCTTGGCTTGCCTGCTGCCGACGAAAAAAGAGTTGTGTTTATGGGCAATTCAATTACTGAAGGATGGAAATACTTGCGGCCCGGATATTTCGCAGGCAAACCATATATCTGTCGCGGTATCAGCGGGCAAACCACACCGCAGATGCTTATCAGGTTCAGGCCCGATGTAATTGCACTGAAACCGAAAGTTGTAGTCATATTGGCAGGCATTAATGATATTGCAGGCAACACAGGCCCGTCAACCCTCGAAATGATTGAGGATAACATTATGTCAATGGCAGAACTTGCAAAAACTAATGAAATACAGGTAATTTTATGTTCGGTGCTGCCTGCTTACGATTTCCCCTGGAACCCCGGATCATTTCCAGCCGACACAATAATCCTTTTAAACAAGTGGATTAAAGAATACGCTGCCAGTAATGGATTTGCTTACCTCCATTATTATTCGGCCATGGTTGATGAACGGAAAGGACTAAAAGCTGAATTTTCGGAAGATGGAGTTCATCCAAACGAATTAGGGTACAAAGTGATGGAGCAACTGGCTGAAATTGAGATAGCTAAGGCTCTAATGAAATAAAAGTAAATTTTGAGATAGTTTACTCTTGTTGTTTTCATCATTAACTGGAGCATCAGGTTACATGGCAATAACTCTTTTTCAAATCCGGAATACTATTGTTTCACTTAACAAATTATTCAAATGAAAGCTTCAAAAAGCACTATCGCAGTATTACTCCTTTTTATCTCTTCTTTTTCCTTCGCGCAATCAAAAGAAGGCTATGCGCTGATGTGGGCAGATAATTTTAATGGCACTTCTCTGGATACTTCCAGCTGGAGCCACGAAACCGCTGAGCCCGGCTGGGTAAATAACGAACTACAGCGCTACACAAACGGTAACATTGAATTCTCTGACGGGAAACTTCTTATTATCGCGAAAAAAGAAAACAACGAAATCACTTCAGCCCGTTTAATCACCAAAGGAAAACGAATATTTACCTATGGAATTGTCGAAATTAATGCGAAAATTCCACAGGGTATAGGCACATGGCCTGCACTTTGGATGCTGGGGCAAAATATCGATGAAGTAAGCTGGCCTGCCTGCGGCGAACTTGATATTATGGAGCATGTAGGAAAACATCCCAACTTTATTCATTCCACCGTTCATAATCCTTCGGGCTATGGTTCAACGCCTTATACAGGTATTCTCGAAATAAAAGATCCTTTTAATGAATTCCATATTTATGGCATGGAGTGGACTAATGAGTTTGTTGACTTTTTTATTGATGGCGCGTTGGTTTACCATTATCAACCCGAAGTAAAAAATGACGATAACTGGCCATTTGATAAACCTTGTTACCTGATTTTTAATGTCGCTATCGGTGGTACCTGGGGTGGACCTGATGTTGACGATAAATTATTCCCGGCAGCTATGACTGTAGATTGGGTTAAAATTTATCAGAAATAATACGTTGGAAAAAGAAACCTGCTAAGTCGGACTTTAAAGTCACAGAACTATGAATAATGACGAAAAAAATTTGAACCGGATTGCTTCCATCGATGCATTGAGGGGCTTTGATATGTTGTTTATTATATTTCTCGACCATTTTTTCAAAGCACTGAATGTGGGTGTTGGCTCGCCTTTTACAAATGCCATCGCAAATCAATTTGATCATCCTGAATGGTTTGGTTCATCATTGTACGATATCGTTATGCCATTGTTCCTGTTTGTTGTTGGGGCGGCAATACCATTTGCGTTATCAAAACGAAAACTGCATGACTCGCGATTGTCTGCCTTGTATGCAAAGATTATACGGCGTTTTGTGATACTCTTTATATTAGGATGGATCGTTCAGGGGCAT
>Ga0136636_10001265_pt1 | contig 14590 bp, 15 predicted proteins | sample AntDrymUQ8522106_2_FD_104653 | JGI IMG/M metagenome (GOLD analysis project Ga0136636, IMG submission 104653) | Polar desert sand microbial communities from Dry Valleys, Antarctica - metaG UQ852 (21.06) | ecosystem: Environmental > Terrestrial > Soil > Desert | place: Antarctica: Dry Valley... | reverse complement strand
TGGGCTTGACCGAGGTCAGGCCCGTGTGGGGTGTCAGGCGGCGGCTGCAGCGGGGGCTGTGACCAGGTTCTTGACTTTGGTGGACAAGCGGCTCTTGTCGCGTGCTGCCTTGTTCTTGTGGAAAATGCCTTTGTCGGCCACGGTGTCCACCACTTTTTGCATCTTGGCAAACAACTCGGTGGCTTTTTCCTTGTCGCCGGCCAACACGGCCTTTTCGACGTTCTTCACCACGGTGCGGTATTTGGAGCGCAGGGAGGTATTCGCTGCGTTGAGTTTTGTGTCTTGGCGGACGCGCTTGCGGCCAGAGGCCAGGCGGGGGTTCTTTTTCTTCGGCTTGGTTGCCATGATGTGATTCCTTCGGTGTTTGGAGATGTTGCCAGCAAAGCCCGCGATTTTAACATGGGCGGCGCCAGTAAGACTGGGCCAATCCGAGGCCAGAAGCACCACAGAGCCGGCTTCGTCGGGCTTCGGATGCCGTCCCCCCTTCAAGCCGAAGGCGCCAGAAAAGACGCCACAGGCGGCGCAGGGGGTCTCTTACACTCACGCCCGTGTCGCTCTTCAAATCCGCCTCCCTGGTCTCGCTGCTCACGCTGGCGTCTCGCATCACCGGATTGGTGCGCGAGCTGCTCATGGCAGCCACCTTTGGTGCCAGCGCGCTGACCGACGCGTTCAACGTCGCCTTTCGCATTCCCAATCTGCTGCGCCGCCTGTTCGCCGAGGGCGCGTTCAGCCAGGCGTTTGTGCCGGTGCTCGCGGCGGTTCGCGAAAAAGAGGGCGACGCGGCCACCCACGAAATGGTCAACCAGATCGGCACGGTGCTGGCTTACGCCCTCACCATCACCTGCGTGCTTGGCGTGGCCGGTGCGCCGGTGCTGGTCTGGGCCATGGCCAGCGGCCTGCAGCAAAGTCCCCAGGGGTTTGAGGCGGCGGTCTTCATGACACGCTGGATGTTTCCCTACATCGCCTTCATGTCGTTCGTGGCGCTCTCGGCCGGCATTCTCAACACCTGGCGGCGCTTTGCGGTGCCGGCAGCCACGCCGGTGTTGCTTAACCTGGCGATGATTGTTGCGGCTTACTGGGGCGCGCCCTGGTTCAAAACCCTCGGTATCGAGCCCATTTACGCCATGGCCGGTGGGGTGTTGGTGGGGGGTGTGCTGCAACTGGCCGTGCAGATTCCCGCCTTGTACCGGTTGGGCTTGGTGCCCCGGGTGCGGCTGGGTTGGTCGGACTTCAAGCTCGCCTGGAACCATCCTGGCACCCGGCGCGTGACCACGCTCATGCTCCCGGCCCTGCTAGGTGTGAGCGTGGCCCAGATCTCGCTGCTGATCAACACCCAGATCGCCTCGCACCTCACCCCCGGCAGCGTGAGCTGGCTCACCTATGCCGACCGCCTGATGGAGTTCCCCACCGCCATGCTGGGTGTGGCGCTGGGCGTGGTGTTGCTGCCGCAACTGGCCTCGGCTCAGGCTGCTGACGACAGCGCGCGTTACAGCGGGTTGCTCGATTGGGGCTTGCGGTTGGTGGTGCTGCTGGCGGTGCCCAGCGCGGTGGCACTGCTCACCTTTGCCCAACCGCTGGTGGCCGTGTTGTACCACTACGGCGCGTTCACCGATGGTGATGTGCAGCAGACCGCCGTAGCGCTTATGGGCTATGGCGTGGGCCTGATCGGCCTGATCGCGATCAAGGTGCTGGCACCGGGTTTCTACGCGCGCCAGGACATCCGCACCCCGGTGAAAATTGCGATCGTGGTGCTGGTGCTCACCCAATGTCTCAACCTGCTGCTGGTGCCCTACCTGGCCCATGCCGGGCTGGCACTGGCCATCGGGCTGGGCGCGATGGTCAACGCATTGTGGCTGCTGCTGGGCCTCAAGGCGAGCGGTGCCTACACGCCGTCACCCGGGTGGGCCCGTTTTTTGCTGCAGGTGGTGGCGGCCAGTGCGCTTCTCGCGGTGTTCCTGTTGTGGGCGGCCGCGCGAGTCAACTGGCTGGACTTTGACGGACACGCACTCCAGCGTGTAGGCTTGCTGACAGGGTTTGTTGTCGTGGCGGTGGCGGTGTATTTCCTCACCCTGCTGCTCTCTGGCGTGAAACTGCGCCAGTTCGTTCGAAAGTAGGGCCCGAGCGGTCCGGGTCCACTGGTTTGTTATGTCTTTTTCCTTCGACTGGTCAACCACCACCCCGCTGGGCTACTTTGCGGCCTTGGTGAGCGACGACCACCATCTCCCCCTGTTTGAGGCCGCTGCGGCGATTGCGCAGGACGAATACCCCGAGCTCGACTTGCAGCAGGCGCTTGGCGACGTAGACCAGCTGCTTGCCCGCGTGAAGCGGCGTTGCGCGGACACCGCCAATCCCTTGCAGCGCCTGCGCCTGCTTAACCATTTCTTTTTTCGCGACATGGGGTTTGGCGGAAACGTCAACAACTACTACGACCCCGACAACAGCTACCTCCATGTGCTGCTGCGAACGCGCCGCGCGATCCCCATCACCCTGGCCGTGCTGTGGCTGGAGTTGGCCCAGGGCCTGGGCCTGAATGCGCGGGGTGTCAACTTTCCTGGCCATTTCATGGTGAAGGTCAACTTGCCCAACGGCCAGGTGGTGATCGACCCGTTCACCGGCCAGTCGCTCAGTCGCGAAGAACTGTCGGAACGGCTGGAGCCCTACAAGCGGCGCAACGGCCTGGTCGACGATTTCGACATGCCTGTAGGCCTGTACCTGCAAGCCGCGCAGCCGCGCGAAATCCTCACCCGCATCCTGCGCAACCTCAAAGAGTTGCACCGCACGCAGGAAGACTGGTTGCGGCTGATCGCGGTGCAAGACCGCCTGCTGATTTTGTTGCCCGACGCCTGGGGGGAATACCGAGACCGCGGCCTGGCCTGGGCCGAGATGGGCGACAACCGGCTCGCGGTGAGCGATCTCGCCCTTTACGTGGCGCACGCCGACGACCCGCTGGATCGCGACGCCATCGAGCAGCGGCTGCGCGCACTGCGCCGCGAGCTGAACTGACACCCTGCGGGGTGAATCACGGTCGCCTTGGGGTTTCCGGTTGTAAGCGCCGTTGACGCAAGGCAGCCGATTGCCGATCATCCACCGGCTCTCGCTTCAAAAAATTGGCGCCCTCTGCGCGTTCACCCCTTCACCATCCCCCAAGCCATGACCACGATCCTCAAACGCCTGATTGCCTCTGCGCTCATCCCCAGTCTTCTCCTGGTCGGCACGCCCCTGATGGCGCAGGCCGGCATCGTCTCCACCGAGCAAGCCTTGCATCAAGAGATCGCGAGCGCCGAAGTTGGTGTCAACCGCGAGCGGGTAACGGCGTTCCTCAGCCGCGACGATGTGCGCGCCGAGCTGCAGGCCCAGGGCGTGAGCGCCAACGATGCGCTGGCCCGGGTGCAGTCCATGTCCGATGCCGAGGTCGCCCAGCTCGCCCATCGCGTCGATCAGGCGCCCGCTGGTGCCGGGGTGGTGGGGGTTTTGTTCACTGTGTTCGTGATCCTGCTGGTGACCGATATCCTTGGCTTCACCAAGGTGTTCCCGTTCACCCGTGCGATCCGCTGAAGTCCGCCACGCGCTGCCCTCGCAGCGCCGTTGCACCCCCGCCCTGGCGGGGGTTTTGCTTTCTGTGGTGTTGTTGGTCTCAGGCTGCGCCAGCGCGCCGTCGCGCGCGCTGTTCGAGCAGCAATGGTCGGCGCAATGGCCCGAGCGCGTGCTGCTGGAGCGCGTGCCGTTCTTCCCGCAGAACGACACGCTTTGCGGCCCGGCTTCGTTGGCCATGGTGGCCCAGGCTGCGGGCAGCCGGGTGACGCCCGAGGCGCTCACGCCGCAGGTCTACCTGCCCGGTCGCCAGGGCAGCCTGCAGGTGGAAATGCTCGCGGCGGCGCGCCGGCAAGGCCTGGTGCCGTACCCGTTGCGGCCGACCATGGCGGCCCTGCTCGACGAAGTAGCCGCTGGCGAGCCGGTGCTGGTGCTGCAGAACCTCTCGCTGCCGATCGCGCCGCAATGGCACTACGCGGTGGTGGTCGGCTACGACCGCAGAGCACAAACCGTGTTGCTGCATTCGGGCACCACCCCGCGCATGGTCATGCCGCTGGCCACGTTTGAACACACCTGGGCGCGATCGGGCCGCTGGGCGGTGCGCGTGGCCGCACCCAGCCGCCTGCCCGCCACCGCCGAGGCGGACCCCTGGGCCGCCGCCGTGGCGCCGCTGGAGCGGGTGGACGCTGCGGCTGCCAGCGCGGCCTGGCAGGCTGCCCTGGTGCGCTGGCCCGATCACCGCATCAGCCTGCTCGGCCTGGGCAATGCCGCCTACGCCCAGGGGCAGCGGGCCCGCGCGGCAGCCGCCTACCAGGCTGCGGTGCAGGCCCATCCCGACTTCGCCGATGCCTGGAACAACCTGGCCCAGGTGCGCTTGGAACTGGACGACCGCACCGGCGCGGTCACGGCCATCGGCCGCGCGGTGGCTTTGGGTGGCCCGCGGCAGGAAGGCTATCTGCTGTTGCAGCGCCGCATCGCCGAGGCGGGGCGTTGACCTGATCGCGCCGATGCGCTGACCAGCTTCAACACGCCGCTCGTGTCACCGCATGACGGCAACGCTGTTCGATGAAGCGCTGGCGTCCGTTGTCTCGTGACCGGTTTGCGACGGGGCGGCAGAGCCGCCGGTGCTACGATCCCGGCTCGTTTTTGCAAGGTCTGCTGTCGGGCCTTGAGCGTTGCGCAGAGAGCCCATGGTCGATACCCAAACCTTGACAAGCCTGTACCGCACCATGGTGCGCATCCGGGCCTTTGAAAACGCGGCGGAGATCGCCAGCCAGGGCGGCGTCAGTGCCTACGGCCAGAGCGCTGGCGGCACGGCCCAGGTGCGCGGCCCATTGCACTTGTCTACCGGGCAGGAAGCTGTGCCAGCCGGTGTGTGCGCCCATCTGCGGCCCGACGACTACCTCACCTCCACCCACCGTGGCCACGGTCACACGCTGGCCAAGGGCGCTGATCTGGCCCGCATGATGGCCGAGCTGTTCGGCAAGGCCACCGGCTTCAATGGCGGCAAGGGGGGCTCCATGCACATCGCAGATTTTTCCGTCGGCATGCTGGGCGCCAACGGCGTGGTGGCCGCTGGCCTGCCGATCGCCGTGGGCGCTGCGCACGCACAAAAACTCCAGCAGGCGAGACGCTTGAGCAGTGGTGAAGTGGGTGGCGAGGCAGGTGGTGAAGCGCCGGGTGATTCGATCACGGTCTGCTTTTTTGGAGACGGTGCGATCAACCGCGGGCCGTTCCTGGAAGCGCTGAACTGGGCCCGGGTGTACCGCTTGCCGGTGCTGTTCGTTTGCGAAGACAACCGCTGGAGCGCCACCACCGCCAGTGGTCCGATGACGGCGGGCGCCGGCGCCTCGGCGCGCGCGCTCGGGATGGACATCGCAGCCACCCAGGTTGACGGCAACGACGCGCTGGCCGTGCACGCCGCTGCGGCTGGGCTGGTGGCGCAGGTGCGTAGCGGCCAGGGTCCGCTGCTGCTGCACGCGCTGACCTACCGTGTCAAAGGCCATGTGTCGGTCGACCCGGCCGCTTACCGCAATCCGCAGGAGCTGGCCGCTGCGCTGCTGAACGATCCCATTGCCCGGCTGCGCGAACACTTTCAGGCGCTGGGCCACGACGTGAACGAGCTCGACGCACTGGACGCCGCCGCCGCCGAAGAAGTGAACGCCGCGCTCGACGCCGCCAGTGCCGCGCCATGGCCTGATGTCAAAGCTGCCTATACAGACGTGCAGACCACGGGAGCCGGCACATGGTTTTGAAAACGGAAAGCGCATCGGTCGTGGATGCCATCAGCTATGCCCAGGCGGCGGTGCGCGCGCTGCGCCGCGAGATGGCGGCGGACGAACGGGTGGTGGTGCTGGGCGAAGACGTGGGCCGGGGCGGCATCTTCGGCCAGTCCGCTGGCTTGCAGAGCGAGTTCGGGCCGCAGCGCGTGATCGACACGCCCATCAGCGAGGCGGCGATCATGGGCGCGGGGGTGGGCATGGCGCTGGCCGGGATGCGGCCAGTGGTCGAGATGCGGGTGGTGGATTTCGCGCTGTGCAGCATGGACGAGATCGTCAACCAGGCGGCCAAAAACCGTTTCATGTTTGGCGGCCAGGGCCGGGTGCCGTTGGTGGCGCGCATGCCCGGAGGCATCTGGGACGCTTCGGCTGCGCAACATTCGCAGTCGCTCGAGGCATGGTTCGCCCACCTGCCCGGCGTGGTGGTGGTGTGCCCCTCCACCCCACAGGACAACCACAGCCTGCTGCGCGCGGCCATGCAGTGTGGCGACCCGGTGATTTACATCGAACACAAGACGCTGTGGGGCAGCACCGGCCCGGTCGATGAAGCGATCGAGTTGCCGCTGGGCAAAGCCGCCGTGCGCCGCTCTGGCACCGCGCTGACGCTGGTGAGTTGGAGCCGACAGGCACTGCTTTGCGAGCAGGCCTGCGCAACGTTGGCGGCTGAGGGCATCGATGTGGAATTGATCGATCTGCGCACCATCTGGCCCTGGGACCGCGAGCAGGTGCTGGCGTCTTGCGCCAAAACCGGCCAGCTGCTGGTGGTGCACGAAGCGGTGCAGGTCGCGGGCTTCGGCGCCGAGATCGCCGCCACCGCGGCCGAGGCCACCGGCTGCCGCGTGCGGCGTCTGGGCGCGCCGCGCATCCCGGTCGGTTACGCGCCGGTGTTGGAGGCACAGTCGCGTATCAGTACTGAAGCTGTTGCCGCCGCCGTGCGAACCATGGTTGGCTGATAACACCCGCCAGCCACACCCAGCCCATCCGCTACAACCGCACGTCCGACCCCATGGAAAAAACGCCTGTTCATTCACCAGCGTCGGTGGACCGACCCGACCCCACTGAGCAAGATGTTGAGACCACCGTCCCACTGAAGATCGAGGACTGGGCCACCGTCATCATCATGGCGCTGCTGGCTTGCATCACTTTCGCCAACGTGCTGGTGCGTTACTTCACCGACAGATCGTTTGCCTGGACCGAAGAGTTCTCGATCTTCCTGATGATCTTGCTGGCCATGGTGGCCGGTTCGGCGGCGGTGGCGCGCGACCGCCATATCCGGATCGAAATTTTTTCTGCCAACGGATCGGCTGAGCGCCAGCGCCGGCTGGCGTTGTTCGGCGCGGCGATGATGGTGCTGCTTTTCGCGCTGATGGCGTTTCTGAGCGCACGCGTGGTGTGGGACGATTTCCGTTTCGGCGAGACATCCCCCGGCATCGGTTTGCCGCAATGGTGGTACTCGATCTGGCTGCCGATCATTGCCTCTGCCATCACACTGCGCGCCCTGGGCCTGATGATCCGTCGCTGGCGCAGCAAAGCGCAAACAGCATGATAGGGACCCTGCTGTTTGCCGCCTTCGTGGGGATGATGTTGGCCGGTGTGCCGATCGGTGCTGCCATGGGGTTGGCGGGCGTGGCCAGCATCGCGCTGGCGAATGCCGACGCGCAATGGTTCGGTCTGCTGGCTGTGCCCCAGAATTTCTACGCTGGCTTGGGCAAGTACCCGCTGTTGGCGATCCCGATGTTTGTGCTGGTCGGCACCATCTTCGACCGCTCCGGTGTGGCGGCGCGGTTGGTGAATTTTGCGGTGGCGGTGGTGGGTCGTGGCCCTGGCATGTTGCCGGTGGTGGCGATCGCTGTTGCGATGTTCATGGGCGGCATCTCTGGCTCCGGCCCGGCCACGGCGGCAGCTGTGGGTGGCGTGATGATTGTGGCCATGTCGCGCGCGGGTTATCCGCGGCCTTTCTCGGCCAGCGTGGTAGGCGCAGCCGCTGCCACCGACATCCTGATCCCACCCTCGATCGCCTTCATCATTTACTCGGTGCTGGTGCCCAGCGCCTCGGTGCCGGCTTTGTTTGCCGCCGGGCTGATTCCTGGCGTGTTGGTCGGCCTCGCGTTGATGATTCCGAGTTTTTGGCTGGCGCGTCGCCATGGCATGGGCCTGCTGGAATCTGAGCTGCCAAGTCCGCCGTTTTGGCGCAGCCTGCGCGAAGCCAGCTGGGGATTGGTGGCGCCTGTGCTGATCTTGGGTGGCATGCGCGCCGGCTGGTTCACGCCCACCGAAGCAGCTGTGGTCGCGGTCTTCTATGGTCTGTTCGTGGGCATGGTGATCCACCGCACCATCAAGGTTCGCGATCTGTTTGCCATCCTGCGCGACGCGGGTGAGCTCTCGGCGGTGATCCTGATCGTGGTGGCACTGGCCGGCATCTTCGCGTTTTCGCTCTCCACGCTGGGCGTGATCGACCCGGTCACCAACGCCATCGTGAATTCGGGCCTTGGTGAATACGGCGTGCTGCTGGTGCTGGTGCTGTTGCTTGTCTTGGTCGGCATGGTGCTCGATGGCGTGTCCATCTTCCTGATCTTCGTGCCCTTGCTGTGGCCCATCATGCAGCACTACCAGTGGGATCCCGTCTGGTTCGGTGTCTTGCTCACGCTGCTGGTGGCGCTGGGCCAGTTCACGCCGCCCATTGCGGTGAACCTGATGGTGTCGTGCCGAATTGCCCGCGTGGGGATGGAGGAGACAGTGCGCTGGGTCAAGTGGTTGGTGGCCTCCATGCTCCTCGTGATCATGGCGGTCATTACCTGGCCGCAACTGGCGCTTTGGTTGCCCACAGCATTGGGTTATTGATCGTTGTAAAGTGCACCCCGCGTTCCCGTTCTTTTACCTACAAAGGAGACAGTTCCCATGAAGATGCGTCGATCCCTGCTGGCCACCTTGGCCGCCACCAGTCTTTCCACCCTGATGGCGGTGTTGCCCGCCACCGCTGTGGCCCAGGCTGCCCCCTACAAATCCGAATACCGCATGTCGCTGGTGGTGGGCACTGCCTTTCCCTGGGGCAAGGGCGGCCAGATCTGGGCCGATCTGGTGAAAGAGCGCACCCAGGGGCGCATCAACATCAAGCTTTACCCCGGCGTATCCCTGATCCAGGGCGACCAGACCCGCGAGTTCAGTGCGTTGCGCCAAGGCGTGATCGACATGGCCGTGGGCTCGACCATCAACTGGTCGCCCCAGGTCAAGCAGCTCAACCTGTTCTCGTTGCCGTTCCTGATGCCGGACTACGCGGCGATCGATGCGCTGACCCAGGGCGACGTGGGCAAGGACATTTTTGCCACGCTGGACAAGGCCGGTGTGGTGCCGCTGGCATGGGGCGAAAACGGCTACCGCGAGCTCACCAATTCCAAGCGAACGGTGCGCACTCCCGAGGACATCAAAGGCCTGAAGATCCGCGTGGTGGGATCGCCGCTGTTCCTCGACACCTTCACCGCGCTGGGCGCCAACCCCACGCAGATGAGCTGGGCCGATGCGCAGCCGGCCTTCGCCAGCGGCGCGGTCGACGGCCAGGAAAACCCGATGTCGATCTTCACGGTAGCCAAGCTGCACAACGTGGGCCAGAAAAACGTGACCATGTGGGGCTATGTGGCCGATCCGCTGGTGTTTGTGGTCAACAGAGACATCGGGGCCTCATGGTCGCTGGCCGATCAGAAGATCGTGAGAGAGGCCGCGATCGAAGCCGGCAAGCAGCAAATTCTGATTGCCCGCAAAGGCCTGAACGAGCCGGGTCAGCCGCTGTTGAAAGACATTGCCGCCCTTGGCGTGACCGTGACGCAGCTGACGCCAGCCGAGCGGGACGCGTTTGTGAAGGCCACGCGGCCGGTCTACACCAAATGGAAAGCGCAGATTGGCACGGATCTGGTGGCCAAAGCCGAGAAGGCGATCGCTGCGCGCAAGCAGTGAGCGCTTTTCCAAACTGAGAACGGGCCTCCTGCGGGAGGCCTCTTTCATGGGATTCCATCCATTGGGTGGGCCGTGGCTCGCCTTTGCAGACAGGGCCACAATCCGTTCTTTGCGCAAGGAAACGCGATGAAGCGATTGATGTTGGTCGGAGCCACCGGCCTGGTGGGGCAAAGCGTGTTGCGCCAAGCGCTCAAGCACCCGCAGATCGAGCAGGTGATTGCGCCCACACGCCGCCTGCTGCCGCCGCACGCCAAGCTGATCAACCCGGTGGTCGATTTCGATGCCTTGCCCACCGAGGCTGGTTGGTGGGCGGTGGATGCGGTGATCTGCACCCTGGGTACCACGATAAAAAAAGCGGGCTCACAGGCCGCGTTTCACCGCGTGGACCACGACCACCCGCTGCAGGTGGCGCAGATCGCGCTCAAGCATGGCGCGAAAGCCTATGCGCTGAATTCCGCCCTGGGTGCCGACGCTGCCTCAAAGGTGTTTTATTCGCGCACCAAGGGCGAGCTGGAGCGTGATCTCCAAACCCTGGGCTATCCATCGCTCACCCTCGTGCGGCCCGGGCTGATCGGTGGCGAGCGCCAAGAAGCGCGGCCCGGCGAGCAGATCGGCGTGAAAGTGTCGCAGTGGCTGCGCCCGCTGCTGCCCGCGCGCTACCGGGTGGTGCCGGCCCAGCGTATCGCCCACCATTTGTTGCAGGCTGCACTGGTGGCCGAGCCGGGGGTTCGGGTGGTGATGTCGGAAGACATCAGCTGACACCTGTTCAGGCGACAGTGACAGCTTCGCCCGCGCCGCGTTTGGCGATCACGCCGATCTCGAACACCGTCTCGCCGAGCTCGCGCAGCGTGGCGGCGCAGGCGTCGGCCTCATCGGCGGCGATCACCACCACCATGCCGATGCCGTTGTTGAAGGTTCGGTTCATCTCGACATCGTCGATACCCGCCGTGGCTTGCAGCCAGGCGAACAGATCGGTCTGCGGCCAGCTGCCTTTTTTCAAGCGGGCCGCCGTGCCCTCGGGCAGCACGCGCGGAATGTTTTCGAGCAGGCCGCCGCCGGTGATGTGGGCCAGGGCTTTGATGTCGTGTTGCGCCAGCGCAGCCAGCACGTTTTTCACATACAAGCGCGTGGGCTTCATCACCGCCTCTTTGAAAGGCATGCCGTCCAGCGAGGCGGGTAGATCGGTGCCGGCACGCTCGATGCACTTGCGCACCAGCGAGAAGCCGTTGGAATGCACGCCGTGCGAGGCAAGCCCCAGCACCACGTCGCCCGGTTTCACGCTCTTGCCGGTGAGGATTTTCGCCTTTTCCACCGCGCCGACGTAAAAGCCCGCTAAGTCGTATTCGCCCGCCGGATACATGCCGGGCATCTCGGCGGTCTCACCGCCGATCAGCGCGCAGCCGCTCAATTCGCAGCCTTTGGCGATGCCGCCGATCACAGCGGCAGCGGTCTCCACATCGAGCTTGCCACAGGCGAAATAGTCCAGAAAAAACAGCGGTTCGGCGCCTTGCACCAGCACATCGTTCACGCTCATGCCCACCAGATCGATGCCCACCGTGTCGTGCATGTTCCACTCGAAAGCCAGCTTGAGCTTGGTGCCCACGCCGTCGGTGCCGCTCACCAGCACCGGCTCCTTGTAGCGCTTGGGTACCTCGAACAGCGCACCAAAACCGCCAATGCCAGCCAGTACGCCCTCGCGCATGGTCTTTTTGGCCAGCGGCTTGATGCGTTCGACCAGCGCATCGCCCGCGTCGATGTCGACGCCAGCGTCTTTGAAGGAGAGTGGGGTGGGGTGGCTGGAGGTCATGAGCGGCGGTCGCGGCGCGGGGCTGGATGCGGGTTGCGGCTCCTGGGAACCGGTGGCGGTGCGCCCGGGTGGGCGCGGAATAGAATTTGCCCGAGATTTTAAGGGCCGCGTCGGCCTGTCGATCTCCCGCCCCACCCGCCATGACCTTCACACCAAATCAGATTCGCATCGCCTCCTGGGCCGCTATCGCGCTGGTCTGCTGGCTTTTGCTCTCTATGCTGGCGCCGGTGCTGATGCCGTTTCTGCTCGCTGCTGGGCTGGCTTATGTGCTGCAGCCGATGGTGGCGTGGCTGTACGCCCGGCACATCCCGCGCTGGCTGGGCGCGGGGCTAGCGATTTTTCTGCTGATGATGGTGCTGGCGGCGGTGTTCCTGCTGATCGTGCCGGTGATCACCAAGCAAGTGCCTTTGCTGAAGGAGCAGGTGCCGCTGCTGCTGGACCGGCTCAACGAGTCCCTGCTGCCGCTGGCCGCGCGTTTCGGGATCGATTTGCAGATCGACGTGGCCCAGGTCCGCGAGTGGTTGCGAAAGCTGATTGCTCAACATGAGAGCGATCTCATCGGTGGTCTGCTGTCTTCGCTGCGCATTGGGGGCAGTGCGCTGGCGGCGGTGTTTGGCAACCTGGTGCTTGCGCCCATCGTGGCTTACTACCTGCTGCTCGACTGGGCGCGCCTGATCGAGCGCACCAAAAGGCTCATTCCGCCGCGCTGGCGCCCCAGTGTGCAGAGTTTTTTGAACGACACCGACGCGGTGCTCGGCCAGTACCTGCGTGGGCAATTGGTCGTGATGGGTTTGCTCGCGGTTTTCTACACCGTGGGCCTGGCGCTGGTGGGGCTCAAGCTGGCGCTGCCGATCGGCGTGTTCACCGGACTCGCGGTGTTTGTGCCTTACCTGGGCTTCGGTCTGGGTATGGTCATGGGCGTGCTGGCGGCGGTGTTGCAGTTTCAAAGCGTGCTCGGGGTGGCGCTGGTGGCGTTGGTATTTGTGGTCGGGCAGGTGGTGGAGAGCATGTATGTCACGCCGCGCCTGCTCGGAGACCGCATCGGCCTGCACCCGATTGCGGTGATTTTTGCCTTGATGGCGTTTGGCCAGCTGTTCGGATTTGTCGGTGTGCTGATCGCGCTGCCAGCCAGTGCGGTGCTGCTGGTGGCCATTCGCCGCGCCAAAGCCGGCTACCTCCAGAGTGCGCTCTACCTGGAAGCACCTGCTGCCGATGCCCCGTCTCGGCTTGTCGTGCATCCGGACGACGCCACATGAGCGTGGGCACGCCGCCCATGCAGCAAATGGCGCTGGACATCGGGCTGGCTCCGGTGCCCACGCTGGAGAGCTTTGTGCCGCTGGGCAACGAGGCCGCGCTGCAGCACCTGAGGCTGTGGGCCGGCAACCCCCTGCGTTCGCCGGTGCCCACCTGCCTCTGGGGCGACAGCGGCAGCGGCAAAACCCATTTGCTGCGCGCGGTGCGCCAGACCTTGCGGGAGCAGGGGGGTCGGGTCGGCTGGATGGACCCCAGCACCCGCTCGCCCGAAGAATTCGACGAGCGCTGGGAAGCTGTTCTGCTCGACGACTGCCAGCGTTTCAGCGCCGAGCAACAGTCGGTGGCTTTCAACTGGTTTGTCAACGCCCAGAACCCGGCCCACGGCCAGGCCCGCTGGGTGCTCGCGGCGGCCGACCGCCCGCCGGCCGATCTGCCCTTGCGCGAAGACCTGCGTACCCGCCTGGGTTGGGGCCATGTGTTTCAGTTGCACGCGCTGGGCGAGGCCGAGCGGCGCTCGGTGTTGCGGCGCGCGGCCGACGAGCGCGGCGTGTTCCTGAGCGACGAGGTGATGGACTACATGCTCACCCGCTTCGCGCGCGACCTCGCCAGCCTGATGCAGTTGCTGCAGCAACTCGACGCCTACGCGCTGCGCACCCAGCGCGCAGTCACCATTCCGCTGATCAAATCCATGCTCGATGGCGGCTGAGCGCCCGCCGTGTTCCCTAGTGTCTGATTTCATGCACCCGAAACCCATCCGCCTGGCCCTGTTCGATCTCGACCACACCCTGCTGCCGCTCGATTCCGACCACGCCTGGGGCGAGTTCACCGTGAAACTGGGCTGGCGCGATGCAGAAACCCACAGCCGGGCCAACGACGCCTTCTACGAGCAATACAAGGCCGGCACGCTGGACATCGCCGCCTACGTGCGCTTTGCCACCAGCGCGGCGCGCGAGCACGGCCAGGCCAAAGCAGACCAGGCCCACGCCCGCTTCATGGAAGAGGTCATCCGCCCGGCGATGCGCCCGCAAGCCATCGAGCTGGTGCGCGAGCACCAGCGCGCAGGCGACACGGTGGTGATCGTCACCGCCACCAACGAATTCGTCACCCGCCCGATCGCAAAGGCCTTCGGCGTGGACGAGCTGATTGCGATCGACCTCGAACGCGATACCCAGGGCGAGCCCACCGGCGAGATTCGGGGTACGCCCTCGTTTCGAGGCGGCAAGGTCGTGCGTGTGGAACAATGGCTGGCTGCCCGAGGCCTGTCCTGGGACCGCGTGGCCCACAGCAGCTTCTACAGCGACTCGATCAACGACCTGTCGCTGCTGGAGAAAGTGGACCAACCGGTGGCCACCAACCCGGACGAGCGCCTCAGCGCCATCGCCACCGAACGCGGTTGGCGCATCCTCACCCTATTTCCATGATCAAAAAATTCATCGACAAGCTGCTGGGCAAATCCAGCAGCAGCCGCGAGCCTTCCAAATTCGGCAAACGCCAAGACGTACCGGTCGAAGAGCACGGCATCGACCGCAGCTTGGTCGACCAGCGCGCGCTCGACGTGGTGCCCACCCTGAAGCAAGGCGGCTTTGAGGCCTACATCGTCGGCGGCGCGGTGCGCGCCCTGCTGCTGGGCCTGCGCCCGAAAGACTTCGACGTGGCCACCAGCGCCACGCCCGAGCAGGTCAAAGGCCTGTTTCGCCGCGCCTTCATCATCGGCCGGCGCTTTCGCATCGTCCATGTGGTTTATGGCCGGGGCCGCGACAACGAGGTGATC
>Ga0136636_10001264_pt1 | contig 14591 bp, 14 predicted proteins | sample AntDrymUQ8522106_2_FD_104653 | JGI IMG/M metagenome (GOLD analysis project Ga0136636, IMG submission 104653) | Polar desert sand microbial communities from Dry Valleys, Antarctica - metaG UQ852 (21.06) | ecosystem: Environmental > Terrestrial > Soil > Desert | place: Antarctica: Dry Valley... | reverse complement strand
TTGTTGGTGATCCAAAAATGCACATCACAAATGTAGCGCTTTCGGTTGGCGCGCCCGGTTCACAGAGTCATCTTAATTTTTTGCAAGACGGCTCTCCTGAATTACTGGTTGCCGGCGAAGCTCCCGAGTGGGAAACCTACGAATATGTTTTGGATGCCTCGTTGCTGGGATTGAAAAAAGCTGCCATATTCACCGGTCACATTGCTTCGGAAGAAGCAGGGATGAACTATTGCGCCAAATGGATGAAAACATTTGTCAAGGATATTCCGGTAATTTATCTCGAAAACGGATCTTCATTCTGGACCATTCAAAAACCTTTGAACCCATGATTGAAGCTGTAATTTTTGACATGGATGGCGTGTTGGTCGACAGTGAACCCCACCACGTTACGATTGAAAAACAGCAATTCCGGATGAACGGAATCTCCATATCGGATGAAGAACACCAAAAATTTATGGGTACAAGTTCGGAAAATATGTGGACCGAAATTGCCAACCGATATCAGCTGGAACAACCTGTTGAAGAACTTATATCGCAGCACAGCGTTGAAAGTATCAGGTATTTCACCGAATTGTCAGAAATACCGGTGATGCCCGGACTCATTGATTTGCTTGAGAATCTCAAAGCCAAAAATTATCCATTGGCTGTGGCATCATCCTCAGTTCCCGAAATCATTGATCTCATCCTGAGAAAAACCGGTTTGCGCAAGTATTTTCAGGTGGTGGTTAGTGGTCAGGAAGTTGGCCAGAGCAAACCCGAGCCTGATGTATTTTTATTGGCTGCCCTGAAATTGGGTGTAAAGCCAAAGAACTGTCTGGTTATTGAGGATTCGTACAATGGCATAAAAGCTGCACAGGCTGCTGAAATGAGTTGTGTTGCATACCAAAGTCCGGGAGTTGACCCAACAACCCAGAAAGAAGCGGATGCGATAGTAAAAAGTTTCGATCAACTGGGAATGATGCTTTGAGTTGAATCCTAATTCATAGAGTTTTAAGTAAAATAAGCAATTCAAAACCCACAACCTGATCGTTCTTGTGCATGCACCTGTGAAAGATACGAATCTATACTTTATTAGACTTAGTCCCCCAAAAGGGTTATTGGCGTGATTTGCCACTTGATATTCAAAAAGAATTTATGGGACAAAGTTTCTATCTCGGTGGTGGTAAAACTGGTATGGCTCGCAGAATTGGTTGGGATGAACCTTGTTTAACATTAACTTGTAGTCCTGCACAAAAGCAAACTGAAAGATGTCACCCTGAAGAAACACGTCCATTTACAATTAGAGAATATGCTCGAATTCAAACATTTCCTGATGATTGGAAATTTTCAGGCTCAACAGCTCAGCAGTACAAACAAATAGGAAACGCCGTTCCCGTGAATTTGGGGAAAGAAGTTGGATATTCGATTGTAAAGTTCTTAAATAGTTATTACGGAGAATTAAAAGTGAAATAAGGGCGAAGTCCTTATTTCATTTGCCAAATCAGCACATCCTTTTTGAAAAAAGTCCTTTGTATCAAGATTTGAAATACATTCATGAAGTGCTATAACTAATTCGTCATAGAAATTGGGGAATCCTGTAATCCTTTGCCAAAAATCTCGTCCAATGAGAACTGGATGAGTTTTATCAATCATTTTATAGTGCATACTCAATTCCGAAGGCTCTCCATAAAGTACGCCAACAATAAAATCAGTATTGTTAACTCCTGACATGGCTTTATTTGTCCTCGCCAGATTAATTGTATCCGTAAACTTTCTGATTAGCGGTTTAACATCCTCAGAGTTAATCGTATTTGGACCCGCTTTCAATTGACACCATTTCTTTCTATTATCAATTTGGTCAATGAATTCAATATCCATCCCTTTAATCAAAGAGCCTTGAGCAATTCCTAATTCAACAAACATATCTTGAATTCTTGTACCAAATGAAGTATTTATTGATGTACCTAAAACTCTTGGGTAAAAAAGTGCTTTAGAAACTCCCGCAGGACTATATTTATCATCAAGGACTTTCGATAGATACTTGACAACTATTGGATTAATATTATATGACTTTAGTTTTGAATGGTTTTTTAAAGTTGAATTTATATGCTGTTGAAAAATATTCTTCTCAAAATAATCAACAATCTTTTGGATAAGTTCTTGTTCAGTCATTATGTCAATTTTGCTTTCAAATATAGCAAATTAAATTAAAGAACTATCGTTGAGTGTATTTGTAAGATGATCGGCCTCCTTCAATAACCCAACTCTTTCCCTTTCTTTATCGCCGGAATTCCATATTGCATCCATGCAGGTTCTGGATCACTTTTCAGGTAATGATCAAAAAATTCCTTCATTCGAATGGTTAAATCCATGCGATTTGCCCAACTTGTAGCTTTTAGGTTATGGTCGTCGTTGTTGTAATTCAGCAACCAAACTGGTTTTTGCAAACGGCGCATGGCCGAAAACAATTCAATTCCCTGCGACCATGGTACAGCGCCATCGTTGTCGTTGTGCATGATCAACAGTGGAGTTTTAATTTTCGGCACGTAAAACAACGGCGAATTTTCGATAAACTGCATGGGTTTCTCCCACAATGTTCCACCAATTCGGCTTTGTTCATTTTCGTACTGAAATTCACGTGTCAAGCCTGATTCACCGCGAATTCCGCCATAAGCGCTGGTCATGTTACTAACAGGTGCACCGGCCATTGCGGCAGCAAACATGTTAGTTTGTGTAATTAACCAGGCTGTTTGGTAACCGCCCCAACTTTGCCCCTGAATGCCAATCTTGTTCCGGTCGATAAAAGGAAACATACTACTCACAAAGTGAGTTCCGCTCACTACTGCATCAAATGCCGACTGCCCGGGATAGCCTTCCTCGTAAGTGATGTCAGGAACAAAAATAATGTAATCGTTGCTGGTATAATAGGTCCGGTTAACCGTTGAACGGGTTGGTGCCGGCGAAGTATAAACGTGCAGATTATCGGCATTCCGTTCATAAAAATAAACGATCATCGGATATTTCTTTTCAGGATCGATTGTTTCAGGAAAATAAAGCAATCCTTCGAGTGGCTTACCGGAGAATGAATCCCAGTGAACCAATCGAACACCCGGCCAAACGAACTCATTTTGCTGAGGGTTCGCATCCGAAAGTTGATGACGATGTTCGAATGCCAGATTGCCTGTCCAGATATTGGGCGATTCGGCCACATTTTCGCGGGACCAAATGAGGACTTCCGCATTTTTTGACTTTGCCAGCTTATCGAACTTATAATCTTCCATCAATAGCATCCGGGGGTCGGAATAATTTCGCAAATCGGCCGTAAAGTAACCGTTAGACTTGCTGCGTTCGTCAAATGCTTTTACAATAACCGGTTTATTCATATCAATAAATTCTTCTTCCGGATCGAGTTTACTATATCGTAACTGAAGGAAATTTTTTCGTCCGTAGTTTCGGGTAGCGTTTACAGGCACTTTAACTCCTTCCATGTCCACTCTCCAGATATCGTACCGATCGTAGATATATAAATATTTGTCATTCTCCGACCAACCTGCAATGCCGTACGGCATGGGTTTTCCGGGCATATCCCAACGTTCGTCGACAAACGAAACCGGTATTTTTGAACTGAGATTAAATACTTCAGTTGCATTGATATTCGTGGAGCGGGCATAATACGAACTATCGGCGGCATCGAACCATGCCACAAAATTTCCTCCGGGCGACAACGATGCCATTGTTTTTTCCTGAACGATCAATCGTTTCGAACCCGTTTCAACATCAATCAGGAAATAATCTGCATTCGAATCGCCTGTCCACGAAGATTCCAATTTATACGGTGAAGGATCTGATCCAAGAGCAATGTTGCCATTTCCTTTCTGAATGGTTTTTATGTCCCGAATTTCAGGATTGCCCAACTGAACAACCGTATTCTTATCAATCAGGTAAACTGCTTTATATGTTCTGTTTTTGTCTTTCTCGAGATTAACTTTTTGCTCAGATTGTAACTCTTTATCTTTCCAGTTCCAAATATCCAGAACAGGTTTCTCATCATCCAGAAGCGTATCTTTTGGTTCGGGCAGAGGCTTGCTGTTTGTACCAAAATACATGCGCAAACCATTTTCCGAGAATGTCAGTTCGCCATTTTCCGAAGGAGACCATCCTATTGGAAGTCCTTCACGATCTGAAGCAGCAACCACTTTGGGTTTGTCGGTAAGTAGCGATCCATAATACATCGCGTAAACTTTTTCTTTAATAGTATCGGTCGAAAATAAAAATCCGAACTGAGCACCGGCATCATCCGATGTAATTTTTTTTGCAATTCCGGATTGATTATAAACCACATCAGACTTTCCAGTTCCGGTATTAAAAACAAGTATTTCAGTATGATTTACCGAATCGTTGGTCTGGCGAATAAAAGTAATGCTTTGACCTTTTGGCGCATAATAATATTCGGTAACATTCTGAAAACAAACAGTATCTCCAGTCTCAACCCGAAATAAAACCAATTGACTTTTCTGATCAGCTGATTCATCTTTTCCCTTTTTTGGCTTTGATTGATCAGGCTTTTCCTCTTTTCCTTTTTCCTTATTTACATCTAGTTTCTTCATATCCGTCAAAAAAGCTATCCATCGCGCATTTTCCTTCGGAAGTGAGTATTGTTTCAGTTTTGGAAAAGCATAGCTTTTATGGTTACTGAATACCTGAATTCCCAAACTGTCTTTGGGCATTTCCTCCTTTTTAAGCTTTTTCTTTTTTGCACTCCGGATGGAATCGGCAGGTTGCTTAATTTTATAGACAATGAAATCAGATTCAGGAGAAAAACGGGCTTCGAATCCTCTCGACAACGTATCAACATTCTTTGAATCAATCGATTTAACGACCAAATTTCCATCACCTTTTTGCGGATTTATTTCAAAAGCTACAAGCTTTCCATCGTTCGAAACAATTGGATTATTGACCACTTTCCAAGCAGCAAAATCGTTGACTGTAAGTGGTTTCTTTTCTATTTTCTGGGCATTCAGGAGCAAAGAGCAAATCAGAAAATACGTAAAAAGTAATGGGAAAATCCGTTTCATAAATCGTAAATCAAAAATGAGATCCAAAGATAATGTTTGAGAGTTGACCTGAAACAGCTATCAACATTAATACAGGCGAAACGGGATTTACCATTAATGAAGGATTGGGAATTTAAATTATATAGGAGAGTCGTTGAATCAGAAACAGAATTTTAAAATATTACCGATCTAAAATTTCCTTTATTTGGTCAATAAAATCAACCATTTCATTTAACATTGATTCAACTTCAAAGGTAGAAAAGCCTACAAAGGCATCATAGTCGCTCTTCGTTCTATTTTGAAACGCATTCCGTAAAATCTTACCATATTTTGGATCAACTTTCCCAGTTGATATAAATTCTTTGTTAAACCAACCAATTAACTGACCATGCTTTGAGGTTTCAAATTTATTCTTTAAAGCTAAAGCAGTCAAAGCATAATACATACCATAATAGATTCGGTTAACAGCAATTACAAGTTTATCACTAAGCAAAAGAAATCTAGCCAAATCAATAGTTTCAAAAGCTTGATTTATTGAAATGTTGAGAAAGTTATACCGGATCGTTGTTTCAGGTGGATGAAACGTAAAATAAGGCGACGAGTTTAAATGGAAGAGATTAATTTAATCAGACTAAACTTCAGTTTCAGGGACTTCTTCAGCTTCGGCACGAAGAAACTTATCGGCCATTCTATTTATAAATTCCCTGATATTATCTGCATTTTGGGCAATTACACTTGTTACACCAAACTGAAGAATGGCGCCTAATATTTTTCGAAATGGGCCACTTTTTGAATTGACCATCATTTTTTTTGTAAGAAATCCAGCTAATATTGATAATATCGTTTCAGACAGGTTACTTTTCAAATCAACCGAATTGGTCATCTCTTTGATTGTAGATTTAAACAGGTTTATCGGCTTTAAACTTTCAATAGTTACCGAAAATTGTTCTTTCAGTAGCAGACCTTCTTCGGCCTGTTTGATTTCGAGCAAGCGTATGGATTCTTTGAGCGAACTGATTGCGTTTTGTTTTTCCATAGTATTTATTCGAGTACCTGGGTAATAATTGAAATGTTTAAAGGCTCCTTAATGAATTGTTTCCTGAATATCACGAAAACAAGCGCTAGAACAGCGTAAAATCCTGAAACAGCAAAAAAGCCATAATAGGATTTGCCCATGAGTTCGCCCAACCATAAGGCAATACCTATATTCAGGATCAAAAAAAACAATACGGCAAAAACTGCCACAACGATCCACGATACCATGTTCGAAATTACATCGGCTGATTTGTCGAGTGTTTTCAGTTTCAGTAGTTCGAGCGTCGTTTTGCCGTATCGTTCACCTTTTTCGAGTAGAGACTCAATTAAAACAGATTGTTCGTCTAATTTCAAATTATTCATGAAACGGTAGATTTGTACGAATTAATTGGTCGATACTTTTGCATCTTCAACCTTCGTTTTAGCGTTATCAACCATTTTCTCAGCCTTTGCCTTTACGCCATCCATTTTTTTAGACAAATCGTCGACGATTCCATTGATTTTTTCTTTAATTCCATCAACGTAATCTTCTCCTTTTTCAACAATTTTTTTCCTTGTTTCTGTTCCTTTTTCAGGAGCGAACAAAATTCCGATTAATGCACCGGCAGCTACGCCTGCCAATACACCTAATAACACTTTTCCTGAACTCATGATCTTAAAATTTAATTGTTTATGACTAGAACTATCTTACACTGCAATTTTATCAACGTGAAAATTTTACGATGCAATATACCGAGATTCAGTCCGAAAAGCAAGGAAATGTAAAATGTTTTTACCTCGGAACAGAATTAATAACTAAACACTTTTCAACCTGTTTCTGTTCATTTTTTGTTCGCCATATTTGGTTTCTTCACCAAGCAAGAATCCATACGGTTTTAACGAGTCAACATTATCGCATATAACTTTCAGCATGCCGGTTATTGGCATGCAAAGCACCATGCCCGGAATTCCCCAAATCAGTGCGCTGATAATTAATACAATCAAAGCTGTTAAAGGATTAATACTTACACTACCTCCAACCACCATTGGGGTAATAAAATTGTTGTCGAAAAACTGAACTAAAATACAAACTCCGGCAACAGCAATGGTATATCCAATTGCATCAAAGGTTAAAAGTGCCATCAGAATAGGTAATAGACTACCAATCAATACTCCTACGTATGGAATAATATTCAGCATCGAAATAAGAACACCAAACAAAATGGCATGTGGTAAACCAATAATAAGAAAACCTATGGAATTTAATACCGAAAGAATAATCACATCGAGGAAAATACCAATCACATATTTTTGGGAAACCTTAGAAACTTTCTTAACCAACAGTACTGCTTCATTTTCACGTTTTTCTTTTGAGATAATTCGCACAAACTCTTTAATCTTTTCCTTGTAAAAGGTCAGGAAAAATACATAAATCGGTATGAGGGAGAAACTTGCCAGAAATGAAGTTGTTGCCGAGAAGATTCCAAACACCAATACTCCTCCGGTACTTGCATTTTCTTTTATTTTATCGGTCAGCCATGCCTCCTGTTCGATTTTGCTGACATGGAAAGTTTCAATGACAAACTGCTGCAAACTGTCCCATTTGACCGAAAGTGTTTTCTGTATTATTGGCCAATCGTTTAAAAAACTAGAAATCTGTCCAAAGAAAAAGTATAGCAATGCCACAATAATAAAGAAGGCTATGAGAATACTGACCAGAATGGCCAAGATCTTTGGAAATCGCCACTGTTCAAGTTTTTGGGAAACAGGAAGTAATAAAAATGTAAAAAAAATGGCAACGATCAATGGAATAAGTATGTTTTGCGCCAGAATCATAAAAGCAATAATTAACGCAAACATGCTCAGCATTATAGTTGCTCTAAAATAAAAAGGTTGTTCCGAAACGTTCATAGGTATATTTTTTTGGCGTTAAATTTTCAAGCTCTAAAAATAGCTGATTTAACCCATAGCGAATGCTCAAATCAAATTAATTGTATGATTTAATATACTAAAACCATTCGCATGTAGTTTTATAACTGATTGTATTTTGATAATTCAAAAAAATCCTATCGGTTCTCTGAAAATAAATCAATCAATTCCCGGTAGATCCTTTCCAGGGCAGGTTAGTCTGCCCTGGTTTATTTTTTAAAAGGAAAGAGGAAAAAGTAAACCTTTTCCCTTTTCTTTTTCCTAATGACTATTGACTATTGACTATTGACTATTGACTATTGACTATTGACTATTTCTACCTGACCGCTTTCAGCCAGGCTTCGGCCATCAATGAACAACCTGCCATAGACGGATGAACTCCGTCGCCAGTCCAGTATTTGCCCGGAGCATATTTTTGAGCTTCATCAAAAATGGCTTGAAATGGTATAAATGTTGCATCGAATTCCTCTGCCAATTTCTTTGCTGAAACCCGGTATCCATCAAAAGCCGGGTACCATTTTTCGGTTACCGCTTTACACCCCAAAACGGCAAATGGCTCACAAACAACGAGCTGGATTTCCGGAAGTGCTTTCTTTGTGTCGAGCAATAATTGCCTGTAATCTTGTTCGTATTTCTGAACAGTACCATCGTAGTTGTAATCGAGTGTGTGCCAGAAATCGTTGACACCAACCAGAATACTCAAAACTTTTGGTTTTAAATCCAGACAATCTTTCTGCCAGCGTTCTGCCAACTGAAAAACCTTGTTTCCGCTAATTCCACGATTGTAAATTACAGGTTGTTCAGCAGCAATGGTATTTAGCAAATTGGCAGCAGCCAGATAAGCATATCCCATCCCGAATGATCCGGGAGAATTAGCTTCTTCTTTCACCCTGTCGCGTCCGGCATCGGTGATTGAATCTCCTTGAAAAAGAATCACATCACCGGTTTTCAGGCTTGATAAAATACCTTTTTGCCTCTTTCCGCTGGCTGGCATTGAAGCCGCAAGAATTGAAGGGATAGCTGCCAGACCAACACTACCCACAACTGCTGTTCCGAAAAAATTACGTCGATTCATGTTTATAAAATTAGGTTGTATTTAAACCTGATAAGATAGAAAAGTGTCATTCGTCATCTGGAAAATTTCCTAATGACTATTTTTCTTTACAAATCACAAAGATATCGATATTTGTCCAATATTTACTCATCAATATTGATAATCATTCTCCGCCCGCATCATCACTTCCAGGCACATGCGGCTGTTGTGATACGGACATTTCCAGAAGCCGGCTTTATCATCAAATCGGTTGGAAATTCCTGCATCGGATATACTCCAAAACCACTCTCCTCCTACCCGATCAATCAGTTTTTCTGAGATATATTTCCAGCAGTTTTCTGCCTTATTGAGCCATTCCGAATTTTCAGTCAGTTCATACGCATTCAGAAAACCCACTAAAGCTTCCGACTGCACCCACCAATGACGATCAGATTCCAGATGTCCATTGTCGGTTTCATACACCATGCTGCCATCGGGTTGCAATCCTTCGCAAGAAGCTTCAGCAATCTTGATACATATTTTCTGAACTTCAGCCAGCAATTTCGTATCGCCCAGTACCCGTGCAGCCTCATCAATCAGCCACGAAGCTTCAATATCGTGACCAAACGATACAATCGTGGATTTCGTGTTCCAGTTTTCATCGAAAAACAAATCCAAATGGTGGGTCTGCTGATTAACGATTTTTTCAGTAAAAATCAAAATCAGGTTTAGCAGTTGCTTTTTAAGTTCATCGTCTTTCCAAACCCGAAAAAGGTTGGTGTAAGCTTCCAGAATGTGAAGATGCGTATTCATGGTTTTCTTCTCATTCTCATCTTTCTCGCTCAGACGAAGGTCTTCGAGAAGTTTCCAATCGCGGCTGTATGCTTCGAAATAGCCATTCAGTTCCGTATCAAAACTGTATTTTTCGATGATCCGGAACAATTCAACGGCAGTCTGAAGGCTTGATTCTTCGCCTGTTGCGCGGAAATGTTCGGTAAAAGCATAGATAAAGAATGCCTGCGAATAAATCTGCTTCTTGGTATCGACAGGTTTTCCATCCGACGAAATCATCCAATAAGTTCCTCCAAATTCCTGATCGAAGAAATGCTCCAGGATGTATGATTTGGCGCGGTTGGCCATTTCAAGATAAATCGGGTTTTTCTCATGAAGGTATGCTGATGAAAATGACCAAAGAATGCGCGCATTCAGGATTCCACCTTTATCAGCTTCAGCGATCACTTTTCCTTCTCCGGAAATCTGACCATAAAAACCGCCGTTTGGATCAATCATTTTGGTTGACCAGAAGGGCAAAATATTTTGAATAAGTTCTTCACGAACTTCGGACTTGAGTTGTTGTATTGACATTTTTTTAGTCTTGGGTCGACTCATCCGATGACTTGAAAACATCGGATGAGTCAGCATCTATTAGCTTATGCTATTATTTCTTTTTATTGCAAGCTGTTCCGAATTCTCCCTTACTTTTTTATCCGTAAGCGGATAAAACATCATACCAACAAAAGCCAGGACACAGCAAAGTGCAGGTATTAGGCTGATCATGATCTGCTCACCAAATATTGTTTCCTGACTTTGTTGCACCGCATTAGGCATATAATGAAACACCGCCAGTATCCATCCACTCATTGCTGAACCAAAAGCCCAGCCCAGTTTTTGGGACATGGATGAGGAGGAGAAAATCAACCCGGTTGCACGGCGGCCGGTAAGTAATTCCTGATGGTCCACGATATCTGCAAACATCGACCACAGTAATGGTAGTACATATCCGGCGAAAATGGAGATCATGAACTGAAAAATCAGGATCCAGGTAATATCGTTCGGTATGAAATAGAAACCGGTGCTTAATATTCCGGCAATTAACATGGCAATCATATAGGTCCTTTTTTTACCATATTTTCTGGAAATGGAAGGTGCGGCCATTACCCCGATCAGGTTGGCGGCCTGACCAACCAGAAAGTAAATTGTGGTCATGTCCCATCCTGTTCCTGCCATCCGATAGTTTACCTGCACATAATCTCTGAAGAAATAAATGGCAACACTGTCGCGGACCGCATTGAAAAGTAAGGCTGCCAAACCAGTTGCAACTAAAATCCACCAGGGAGCATTGTGAAGCAAATTTTTCAAATCCTGCTTGATGGTAACATTTTCTTCGCTCTCAATTTGTACTACCCTTTCTTTAGTCCAACTGAAACACAGCAAAAACAAGACAATGCAGATCAGTCCTATCGCGCCAACGCCCATCACCCATCCAACCGGAGAGGTACTTATCGAAGATTCAGCAGCTTTTGCAGCCTGCGTTACAGTTTCATTACCAAATGTTTTGGAGAAAAAATCAATCATTGGCTGCAGTAACATAAAAGTCACAAAACTACCGATGAATGCAAACGACATGCGATAAGAAGAAAGCGAATTGCGTTCGGTAGGATCAGAAGAAATAGCTCCAAGCAAAGACGCATAAGGTACATTAATCATCGAATACACGATCATCATTAGTGAGTAAGTCACGTAGGCATAGATTAATTTTCCGGTTTCGCCAAAATCAGGAGCAAAGAAAGTAATTGCACCCATTACAGCAAATGGAATAGCAAACCATAATAAATATGGACGATATTTTCCATAGCGGCTTTTAGTGCGGTCGGCAATGATTCCTACAAATACATCGAAGAACGAATCCCACAAACGTGCTACAAGAAACATTGTTCCGGCAGCAGCAGCCGTTATTCCAAGGACATCGGTATAAAAAAACAGGGAATACATCCCAAATATCTTCCAGAACATGGATGAGGCTGCGTCGCCGAATCCGTATCCGATTTTCTCTTTCAAGCTAATTTTTTCAATAATCATAGTATGAGTTTTAGTTAGGTTTTTTAACTTTTCCAGAGTTGTATAAACAGTATAAAACTCAGGAGAAGTTATTTAAATTAAAAAATTCCAAATTCCAGGTTTCAAATTCCAAGTTGTGTTTACCTGAAACTTGAAATTTGGAATTTGGAACTACTTCTTTTCCAGAATAGCCAAATTTTTCGAGATTTGGGCTTTCAGCGTTTCGACTGAGGCAGCCGAACGGTAGCCATCAGCGGGCGAATTCAGGCAATAATCAACCAATTTGTCAACGGTTGAAGTAGCCACGTGCATTCGTGTATCCGATGATGCATAATAAAGGAAAACTTTCCCGTCTTCATCAGCAATCCAGCCATTGGTGAACAACACATTCGACACATCGCCAATACGTTCTTCTCCAATTGGTCCCATCAGGTGGCCAGCCGGTTCAGCAATCAGTTTGGACGGATCTTCGAGCGAAGTCATGTATAAATATATCACGTAGCGCAAACCGGCAGCACAACCGCGGACTCCATGAGCCAGATGCAGCCAACCTTTATCGGTTTTAATCGGATGCGGTCCTTCGCCGTTTTTCACTTCCTTGATGGTATGATAATAGCGAAAATTGATGATTTTCTCTTCTTTCACTTCGGCATTGGTCATATCGTCGATCAGCGCCCAGCCTATACCACCGCCACTTCCGGCATCAATAAACCCATCCTGAGGGCGGGTGTACAAGGCATATTTTCCGTCAACAAATTCGTTGTGAAGAACTACGTTTCGCTGCTGGCTTTTGGTTTTCAAATCCGGAAGACGTTCCCATGTCAGCAAATCTTTGGTTCGTACGATTCCGGCAGCAGCAACAGCTGATGATAAATCTCCGGGAGCAGCATTCGGATCTTTGCGCTCGGAACAGAAAACGCCATAAATCCAACCGTCTTCGTGAGCAGTTAAACGCATATCATAAACATTGGTATCCGCAATTTCAGTTTCAGGAAGGATTACCGGGAAGTCCCAAAAGCGGAAATTATCGACTCCGTTTGGGCTTTCGGCAATGGCGAAAAACGACTTGCGATCGACTCCTTCAACACGAACAACCAGAATGTATTTCCCGTTCCATTTCATGGCGCCTGAGTTCATCGTGGCATTGATTCCGATGCGTTCCATCAGGTATGGATTTGTATTTTCATCCAGATCGTAACGCCAGATCACTGGGGCATGAGCCCCGGTCAAAATCGGGTTTTTATACCGATCAAAGATTCCGTTTCCTTTTTTAACTTTCTTGTTTTTAGCCGACAATAACTCTTCATGTCTGGCAAACAGTTTTTTTACCTCCTTTTTAAATTTTGGATTCATGACGAAATATGATTAATTTGATTACTTGCACTTTATCTAAAAACTGGAATGAGTACTGCGAGTTTTTATTGATACGGAGTCTCACTCAACCACGCAATTTCACTCTTACAAAATAAACCGAAAATATGATGAACACTTAATACAATTCAGATAAAAGCTGGTACTTTTTCTTCATTTACTCCAGCCGTAAAAACTGAATCGCATCAGATGAAAATTCGTTTCCCGTCATAATTTTTCCGAAACTCATTGGGTGTTAATCCTTTCTTCGCTTTAAAAATCCGGTTGAAATTAGCGATATTATTGAATCCACAATTGAAGGCAACTTCAGCAATGGTTTGAGAAGTATCAAGCAACATTCTGGAAACATGCCCCAGCCTGATTTCATTCAGACTATCGACAAAGCAAAATCCGGTGTGCCGTTTGATGAAACGACTAAACGAAACCTCCGACATATTTGCAATTTTTGCTACATCGGCAAGCGTAATTTGTTGTCTGAAATTGGTATTCAGGTATTCAAAAACTTTTTCAATTCGGCGGCTGTCGTATTTGTATTTTTCCGGGGTAAATGTTGAATTGGAAAGTAAACGGATGTCTCTGGAAATGGAAAGATCGTGAATAATCGATAGCAATTCCAGAATTGAATCAAACCCGGTTCTATCTTTCAGATTTAGAATCCGGGGAGAAATGATGTCAATTACTACTTCCGGAAATAAGATTCCCCGTTTCGCGTTTTCAATCATATTGCGAATATTCACCATCTGATTCCGGCGCAAAAACCGCTCGTCGAGCAGGTCTTTGTGAAATTGAATGGTTACTTCTTTGATTGAATTACCGGAACACTGATGGGTAAACCAGCCATGAGTCAGATTAGAGCCAACCAAAACCAGCTCTTTGGCTCCAATCATTTCGAGGTGGTCGCCAACGATTCGCTGGGCTCCTGAAGCATCAAGAATCAGGTTCAATTCAAGATCGTCATGCGTATGCAACGGGAAATCGAATTGCTGCTTCTCGCGCGAAAAAATTGAAAAACAATCGTGCGGAGTTAATGGTGTGATTTCTCTGAGGATATCCATACGATTAAAATAATATCATTAATTGTCCTGATTCAGATTGGTCGATGCAACAATTTTAAACTATCAGAATCAAAGACAAATATTGGAATAGTTGAAGGATTTCACAAGCCCTGTTTGCAGAAATACAGGTTAGTTTCAAGATATAAATGACAAAAAAGCATTACTTGAGAAATCGATAAATAAGTATTGAGGAAAGTTAATACAAACAAAAAAAGTGTCCATTTCTGAACACTTTTTTGAGCGGGAGACGAGATTCAAACTCGCGACCCTTAGCTTGGAAGGCTAATGCTCTATCAGCTGAGCTACTCCCGCAATTTA
>Ga0136636_10001263_pt1 | contig 14593 bp, 12 predicted proteins | sample AntDrymUQ8522106_2_FD_104653 | JGI IMG/M metagenome (GOLD analysis project Ga0136636, IMG submission 104653) | Polar desert sand microbial communities from Dry Valleys, Antarctica - metaG UQ852 (21.06) | ecosystem: Environmental > Terrestrial > Soil > Desert | place: Antarctica: Dry Valley... | reverse complement strand
TGCGGCGGCGCAACGTTTCCCCGCGCTGGAGCCGATATGGTCGGCAGCAACGAGGTCAGGCCCGACCCACCACCGAGGCCGTGGCCATCAGCTCTTCAAGCAGGGCGAGCGACACGTCGCCAGACACGCTGTAGGGATTCAGCTCGGCTTTTTCTGCATACTTCAACAAGATGGAGGCATTGATCCGACAGGTATTGACCTCCCCCATGGTCCAACCCGCAAAGCGCCGTTCGGAGATTTCCTGGTAGTGCAACAGGACAACATCTTTGTGCCGCGGGTCCCGCAAAATATGCCCGTACAAAGCATTAACGGTCATGCGACCGCCTTCCAGCGCCTGCAAAAAAATACCTCCGCCATAACACAGCACGCCCGTCACGCCGTTGCCCGGATTGCGCTCACGCGACTGATGCAAGATGGATTCGATCGCCGAAGCACTGCAGTCAACAGCTCGGCTGGCGTAGAGCAAACGGACCAACATGATTAACCTTTCCGAGGAATAAGAGACAAAAACTCGCGGCGCAAGTTGGGATCTTTGAGAAAGCTGCCGCGCATGACCGAATTGATCATTTTGCTGTCAACATCTTTGACCCCGCGCCAACCCATGCAGAAGTGGCTTGCCTCCATCACAATGGCCAAGCCGTCGGGCTGCGTTTTTTGTTGGATCAAGTCGGCGAGTTGCACCACAGCTTCTTCCTGAATTTGAGGGCGCCCCATCACCCACTCGGCCAAACGCGCGTATTTGGACAACCCGATCACGTTGGTATGCTCGTTGGGCAAAACACCGATCCAGATTTTTCCCATGATGGGACAAAAGTGATGGCTGCAGGCACTTCGCACCGTGATGGGGCCCACGATCATCAGTTCATTAAGGTGCTCGGCATTGGGGAATTCGGTGATCTCGGGCGCCTTGACATAGCGGCCTTGAAACACTTCTTTCAGGTACATCTTGGCAACCCGACGCGCCGTGTTGTCGGTGTTGTGGTCGTTGTCGGTGTCGATCACCAAACTGGACAGAACACCTTTCATTTTGCGCTCGACTTCATCGAGCAAGAGTTCGAGTTCGCCGGGTTCGATGAATTCGGCAATGTTGTCATTGGCATGGAAACGCTTGCGCGCGGCCTGGATACGTTCACGGATTTTGATCGAGACAGGCGTGCCTTCGTCGTTATCAACAGGGTTCATGGTGTGGGCTTGAGATAGTTTCAAGCTTGGATCGTACCAGCCTTTGATCAGAAAGGTTATTGGCCTCTGAACCATATATTTATTGAATACATTGCTATATATTCAATAGCGTCTACCATTGATCAAGAGCAAAACCCGCATCAGCAACAGCGCCGCATGATCAAAGAGTTTTTCCCGCCAACGCCGATGGAAATGCTTTTTCCTATCCAGCAACTGTGCGCCATCCATCATCGCCCGCTCCAACTCAACGCGCAAGGTCTGTGCAAACACGGGATCATCCACCACCACGTTGGCTTCTCGAGCCAACAGCAAACTCAAGGGATCCATGTTGGATGATCCCACCGTGGCCCACCGTCCGTCGATCACCGCCACCTTCGCATGCAGAAAACTCGCCTTGTATTCGTAGACTTCGATGCCAGCGGCCAACAGGGGTCCATACAACGCGTGGGTGGCGTGGTACTGCATGAAATACTCATACTGCCCTTGCAGCAACAGACGCACCCGCACCCCCCGCCGGGCGGCATGCATCAGGGCTTGGCGCATCTTGCGTCCGGGCAGGAAGTACGCATTGGCCAGAATCACCTCATGTCGCGCCTCACCCAGCGCATGCCGGTACGCCCGCTCAATGCGGGTTCGGTTGCGCAGGTTATCCCTCAAAACGAGCTCAACTTTGGTGTGTCCTACCTGGATACCCGACACAGTCGACTGTTTTTTGCTGCGCACTGCCTTTTGCAAAGCCTGCCAAGCACCATTCCAATCCACTTGTTTCGCACTTTGGACCGCGTCAAGCCGCCACCACAGCTGCGCCATGGCGGCATGCACCTTCTTCACCAGCGGTCCCTGAACGCAGACGGCGAAATCTAGGCGCGGCGCGAGCAAATCACCATAGTTCGGGTCAAACCAGTCATCCAACACATTGATGCCCCCACAAAACGCGACGTCCCCATCCACCACGCACAACTTGCGGTGTAAACGCCGCCAACGACTGGGCACCAACAACCCTAAACGCCCCAACGGCGAGTACATTCGCCAATGCACGCCAACTTCAGCAAATTGCGCATGCCACGTCTTCGGCAACTGTGGCGTGCCCACCCCGTCTACCAAGAGAAACACTGACACACCTCGTCGTGCAGCGTTTGCCAAGGCAAGAGCCACCTGCTCAGCGCAGCCATGAACGTCGAAGATATAGGTCTCCAAACGAACCTCAAACACGCTGGCATCAATGGACTGCACCAATACGTCAAAAAAAGCCTGCGACCCACATAAAAGCTGGAGCTGATGAACTGCCCTGGGATCTGGCATCACCATCAGTCCGGCAAAGAAAACTCGGCGATCAGCGGCAAATGGTCTGACATGCGCCACCACGCGCGTCCGCGGGGCACCATCACACCGAGCGGCTGCAAGCCTCGGGAAAACACATGGTCCAACTGTGCCAGGGGCAGGCGGGACGGAAACGTTGCCTGCGGCAGACCGTCCCACGCCACCAAGTCCACAGCCGCGAAGGCATCATGCACCAAACGACCCCAGTCATTGAAGTCCCCCGCCACCAGCAAAGGCGCACCTAAAGGAACTTCACGGTCAATGAACCGTCTTAGCTGCGCCACCTGTCGCACACGGCTGGCGCGAATCAAGCCAAGATGAATCACCAAAACATGCACCGATTGCCCATGCACCTCCAACTCCACATGCAACAAGCCGCGTTGCTCCATCCGATGGTCGGACATGTCTTCGTGCTGGTGGGCAAGTATTGGCCATCGCGACAGCAAGGCATTGCCATGCTCGCCGTGGCGCGTGACCGCATTGGTGCGGTACACCGCGTCGTACCCGAGGGGTGCCAAATATTCAGCCTGCCCCAACCGGGGCCAATGCTCAAAGTATTTCTCTTCGCGGTGGTTGCGGCTGCGCACTTCCTGCAGGCACACCACATCGGCATCGAGTGATTCAACCGCTAATCCGAGATTTTGAATTTCCAGCCGGCGAACGGGGCCCAGCCCCTGCACACCTTTGTGAATGTTGTAAGTCGCCACCCGAATGGTGTTCATGACGCCATGGCCTCAACACCACAAAGCCGGGGAACCCACAGACAAGCCTCCGCATTCGATGGCGAAAAACACAGATCCGCTGCCTCACGCCAAGGCAGCCATTGGTAAGCGGTGTGTTCACGTGGATTCAAAGTCACAGGCGTCCCTTGGTCCACCTGCAACCCGAACAAATGCTCCGTGTTGAACACGACCCCCGGCGCATACCGATGCCGCCAACGGGGGTAGATGTCATACACATTCTCCATGTTCCAGTCCACCAACCGGTGTGCCCACACCGAGCCTGCCGTGCAATCAATCCCGGTTTCCTCCCACACCTCTCGCCTGGCAGTCTGGTCGTAGGACTCCTCCAGGAAATCTTTTGCGCCGGTCACCGACTGCCAATGGGCATCGCCGTCGGCCCGTTTGATGAGAAGCACTTCCCACGAAGGGGTATGAATCACGACAAGCACCGACTGCGGAATTTTGAGATCCTTGGACACAACGTTCTGCAAGGTCATAGACACACACTCCCCAAAAAAAGGGCACCCCATGGGCGCCCTTTGATTCTGCCTCAAGCCAACGCTTGTGTGGAACTACACAGCCTTAACTGCATCAACACTGCGCAAGCGAATATGAAGTTCACGCAATTGTTTTTCATCAACCACAGATGGCGCCTGAGTCAAGAGACATTGCGCACGCTGTGTCTTGGGGAAAGCAATCACGTCGCGGATCGATTCGGCACCAGTCATCATGGTCACGATACGGTCCAAACCAAAGGCCAGTCCGCCATGCGGAGGCGCGCCATACTGCAACGCGTCCAACAGGAAACCAAACTTCAACTGGGCTTCTTCGGGCGCGATATTGAGCGCGTCGAACACCTTTTGCTGAACATCGGCGCGGTGAATACGCACGGAGCCGCCACCCATTTCCCAGCCATTGAGCACCATGTCGTAGCCCTTGGAAATGCATTGCTCAGGGGCAGAGGCCATCCAGTCTTCGTGCCCATCCTTGGGCGCCGTAAATGGGTGGTGCACGGCGGTGTAACGCTGCGACTCTTCGTCATACTCGAACATCGGGAAGTCCACCACCCAAAGCGGTGCCCAGCGGTTCTCAAACAGACCGTTCTTCTTGCCAAACTCGCTGTGGCCGATCTTGATACGCAAGGCACCAATGGCGTCGTTCACCACTTTGGTCTTGTCGGCACCGAAGAAAATCAAATCGCCGTTCTGCGCGCCGGTACGCTCCAACACAGCATTCAAAGCGGTGTCGTGGATGTTCTTAACGATCGGGCTTTGCAAACCATCACGCCCCTTGTCCAACGCGTTGACGCGAATGTAGGCCAAGCCCTTGGCACCATAAATCTTAACGAAATCGGTATAAGCGTCAATTTCACCGCGGCTGATGCCGCCGTCTTCTTTGGAGCCACCGGGCACGCGCAAGGCCACCACACGGCCACCCTGCATTGTTGCTGCGCCCGAGAACACCTTGAAGTCCACGTCCTTCATCACATCGGTGACTTCGGAGAACTGGAGCTTCACACGCAGGTCGGGCTTGTCCGAGCCATACAGGTACATGGCATCTTGGTACGTCATGACCGGAAAATCACCCAGATCAACGTTGATGGTGTTCTGGAACACGGTCTTGATCATGCCCTGGAACATGTCGCGAATGTCTTGCTCCTCCATGAAAGAGGTTTCAATATCGATTTGGGTGAACTCGGGCTGACGGTCAGCACGTAGGTCTTCGTCCCGGAAGCACTTGGTGATCTGGTAGTAACGGTCGAACCCCGCCACCATCAACAATTGTTTGAACAACTGAGGGCTTTGTGGCAAAGCGAAAAATTGTCCGTCGTGCACGCGGCTGGGCACCAGATAGTCGCGTGCACCTTCAGGCGTGCTCTTGGTGAGCATGGGAGTTTCAATGTCCACAAAACCGTTGGCGTCCAGAAACTTGCGCACCTCCATTGCCACGCGGTAACGCAACATCAGGTTGTTTTGCATGTAGGGACGGCGCAAGTCCAGCACACGATGGGTCAAGCGCGTTGTTTCAGAGAGATTTTCTTCATCCAACTGGAATGGGGGCGTCACGGAAGGATTGAGAACCACCAACTCGTGGCACAGAATTTCGATCTTGCCGCTTTTGAGGTTGTCGTTGACCGTGCCTTCAGGACGCGCACGCACCAAACCTTTGATTTGCACGCAAAACTCATTGCGCACACCTTCGGCGACCTTGAACATGTCGGCGCGATCTGGATCGCACACCACCTGCACATAGCCTTCACGGTCGCGCACATCCACAAAAATCACGCCACCGTGATCACGCCGACGATTGACCCAGCCGCACAAAGTCACGTTTTGCCCTAACAGGGCCTCGGTCACCAGACCGCAATAATGAGAACGCATTGCCATAAAACTGCTTTCAGTAGCCGCCACAAGGGCAGCGAGGTTGTCAAAACTTAATGGGTTGGGAGTGGATGTGCCGTTGGCGCCACCGAACCCATTGAAATTACATAGGTTAGCGCTTCATCCACGCTCATCTTGAGTTCAATGACGTCAGCGCGTGGCAGCATCAGGAAAAAACCACTGGTCGGGTTGGGTGTGGTGGGAACATAGACACTGACGAAGTCATGCCCCAAATGGTCAGCCACTTCTCCGACGGGAGACCCGGTTTGAAACGCAATGGTCCAGCTCCCAGCGCGTGGGTACTGAACCAACAAGGCGGTGCGAAACGCATTGCCGTTGCTTGAAAACAGTGTGTCAGAAACTTTCTTGACGCTGTTGTAAATGGTTTTGACGAATGGGATATTGGTGAATATACGGTCCCACTGCGTCAACCACCAGCGCCCTGCAACATTGGACACGGCGGCCCCGGTCAACAATAGACCGACAAACACCAGCACCGCACCCAGACCCGGAATGCCTCTGAACTGCTTCCAGAAACCCGCACTGGACGCGGGCGACAGCGCTTGCAAGGCTGACAGCACGCCAATGAAAACGGCATCCAGCAAACCCATCAGCCACAGCAGCACCCAAATAGTGACCGCCAACGGCAGCCAAACAAGCAAGCCGGTCAGAAGGTATTTTTTAATTGGCATAGTGGCTTTCTAACAATCAACTGTGACAGGCACAGCCACCGCCACAACCCGCAGCAGGTGCAGGGCTTGCGCTGGCCGCTGGGGCAGCAGCAGGCGCATCGGGGGCCGAGGTCGTTGCGGGGGTGTCCGAAGTTGCAGGTACAGGAACGGCAGTGGCCGCGCCACCGCCTTTGAAATCTGTCGCATACCAACCAGAACCCTTGAGCTGGAACCCTGCGGCTGTGACTTGCTTGGTGAATGTGGACTTACCGCAGGCAGGGCAATCGGTCAACAAAGGGTCCGACATTTTCTGCAACACGTCCTTGGCAAACCCGCAGTCGTCGCATTTGTAGGCGTAAATTGGCATGATGATCCGATCTTTGGGAAATTGGCCGCAAAGCCTGCGATTATAAAGTCGCAACCACCCGACAACTGATGCGCCTGTGCGACAGCTAAAACAAGCGCATGCGCACCATCAGCTGCATCACCAACAGACCGAACACAAAGCCAACGCCACCAAAAACAAGACCAGACAACAAGCGATTCGTCTTTTTTTGCTCCTGCAATATGGCCTTCAGATCGTTGACATGGGTGCGCGAGTTGGCTTGCAGAAACTCCGCCAGCAGGCGTGGCAACTGTGGCAGCACCTTGGCGTAGTGCGGCGCTTCATTGCGCATTTCTTCCAACAGTTTTTTGGGGCCGACTTGGTCAATCATCCATTTTTCAAGAAACGGTTTGGCCGTGGCCCACAAATCCAAATCCGGGTCTAAATCACGCCCCAAGCCCTCAATGTTGAGCAGCGTTTTCTGCAATAGCACCAGTTGGGGTTGAATTTCGACGTGAAACCGCCGGGAGGTCTGGAACAAGCGCATCAGCACCATGCCCAACGACAAATCTTTGAGCGGTCGGTCAAAGTACGGCTCACACACGGTGCGAATCGCTGACTCCAACTCATCCACCCGGGTGGTCTCGGGCACCCAGCCCGACTCGATGTGCAACTCCGCTACACGCTTGTAGTCACGCCTAAAAAACGCGGAGAAGTTTTGCGCCAAATACTCTTTATCGACTTCGGTCAAGGTGCCGACGATGCCGAAATCAAGCGAAATATAGCGACCAAAGGTGGCTGGGTCCAGACTGACCTGAATGTTGCCTGGGTGCATGTCGGCATGAAAAAAACCATCACGAAACACTTGGGTGAAAAAGATGGTCACGCCATCGCGCGCCAGTTTCGGCACATCTACCCCGGCGGCACGCAGACGCTCCACCTGGTTGATGGGAACGCCTTTCATGCGCTCCATGACCATCACATCAGGCATGCAATAGTCCCAGAACATTTCCGGAATCAGCACAAGATTCAGGTCAGCCATGTTGCGACGCAGCTGCGCTGCGCTGGAGGCTTCCCGGATCAGGTCCAACTCATCGTGCAGGTATTTGTCAAATTCGGCCACCACCTCACGCGGCTTGAGCCGCCGACCATCGTCCGACAAGCTCTCAACCCAGCCAGCCAGCATGCGCATCAGATCCAGGTCTTTGTCGATCACCGTCAACATGCCGGGACGCAACACCTTCACAGCCACGTCGCGGTTTTTGCCTTGTTTGTCCTTCAAAACCGCAAAGTGAACCTGCGCAATCGACGCACTGGCGACCGGTTCGCGCTCGAAAGACACAAAGATGTCGTCGATCTTCTTTTTGAATGCGCTTTCAATGATGCCAACGGCAATGGCACTGTCAAACGGCGGAACGCGGTCTTGCAAACGGGCCAGCTCGTCCGCAATGTCCAAAGGCAACAAATCACGCCGTGTGGAGAGCACTTGGCCAAACTTGACAAAAATGGGCCCCAGGCTTTCCAGCGCCAAGCGAATGCGCTGACCCCGTGGGGCGTCGAGCTTGCGCCCGATGGTGACAAGTCGAGTGAAAAGTTTGACCCAGGGCTGCTTGAAGCTGGTCAGAACCAGTTCATCCAGCCCAAAACGCAACAGCACCCAGACGATGAAGATGCCGCGAAAAAGCCGCCTCATACCACGGACTTGCCTGGAACCATTGCGCTTGCCTTGGCGGCGAACTGCTTCACCGCTACGACCAAAGCGCTGGCCATCTGGCTCAACGTGTGAGCGGGAACGTCGCCAATGATGCGTGACAGGTCTTCCTCCAAATCCCAGCGGACATGTTCGGCGAGCCAATTCACCTCAGCGGCCAATTGCACATCGCCCGCAATGCGCACGCTTGGCTTGTCGCCGCGCAACACCGCTTGCAGCAAAGCAAAAGGTGACTCATCCGTCACGGTCAGCGTCAAATCGGGCTGCGCGTCGACATCTGCCAAATCCAGCAGACCGGCAGGCGTGGCCACCAGTTTGAAAGAAAAATCACGCCACTGAAACAACGCCACGCGGCCTTTTTGCCGAACCAGCCGGGCACAGGCCTCAGCCTCCTGCATCAGGACATGGTTGAGCAGCAGCACCACGCGGCGCTGCGCCTCATTGACCGCCCACTCAGGCGGTTTCAGGTTGGTCATAGGGATGTTCTGAAGGAAACCCTCCAGCCAAGAAAAAGGGGACTGTGTTGCCATAGTCCCCGATTATTCACTGAATTGATGTTGCCGCGTTCACTGCAGGGCTTGCACACCGGCCACCAGCCAGCCACTGGCGCCGGTCTTTGATTTGGTCATGTTCCAGACTTCACGGAAGGGACTGGGCGATGCTGCAGCCTCCTCACGGATCATGCCTGAGAACTCCACACTGGCCATGTGAGACGTGCCCATGTCTTCAATGCCCAGCAAATGCGCCTCGATCATCACCACATCGGTCATGTTCACCGGACCGCCTGTGTGAACTTCTCGGTCAGCCAATTGGGTTTTTATTTCTTGCAGCATGGTGTCGGTCATCATCACCCGCAATGCGGCGATGTCAGACTTGTCCCAGGCGGCTTGCAGCGACACGAAGTTGGCTTTGGCCGAGCGCAAAAAACCCTCGGCGTCAAACCCTTCAGGAATACCCCAACTTTGCGGGCCACTCAGACCTGACCCGATCATGCTGCCAGCCACGCCTGTCGCGCCTGCAGCAGCGGTGCTGTCAAACGGCATGGATGCGCGCTCCCAAGGGCGCGCAGATGCATCGTTGCCAACATTTTCCGGGCGGTAGCTTTGGGGCACGGTCCCGCCAGCGGCTGTTGCGCCGGAGAACGCGAACGGTGTATTGCCTTGTGACGACGCCTTGTTGCGCGAGCGCATGAACCAGCCCACGGCAAGCATGACCACCAACGCCAACAAAGCGAACATCATGACCTGACCCAAAGCGCCGCCCAAGCCCAAGGAGCTGGCCAACCACGCCAAACCCAAGCCTGCTGCCAAGCCACCCAACATGCCAGCCCAAGGCCGTTTGGGTGCCGCCGCCGCCGCAGGCGTACCCGGTGCTGCCGAGTTCTTGGCCGCCGTGTTGTTACCTGGCTGTGCTGCCGGCGGCGCTTGGCGTTGGGTCACATTGCTGGACTGCTGACCAAAAGATTTGCCGCCGCCCATGCGCTTGGCCGCTTCGGCGTGTCCGCCGATCAACGCAAAACTGATTGCCAAAATCCAAACCCAACTCTTCATGATGCTTTCCGATCCAAAAATTGTTTATCCTCACCCACACCTGTCTCAGCACTTGATGCCGACATGCAAGGCTACCAGACCACCCGTCAGGTTGTGGTAATCCACGTGGCCAAAGCCATTAACCTTCATCAGGGTTTTGAGCGCTTCCTGGTCCGGGTGCATGCGAATGGATTCGGCTAGATACCGGTAGCTGGAGGCATCCCCCGCCACCCATTCGCCCAGCTTGGGCAATACCTTGAAAGAGTACCAGTCGTAAGCCTTTTCCAAAGGCTTGGCCACTTTGGAAAATTCCAGAACCAGCAACTTGCCACCAGGCTTGAGCACGCGGTTCATTTCGGAAAGCGCGGTGTCTTTATGGGTCATGTTGCGCAGACCAAACGCCACGCTGACCAGGTTGAAATGCCCGTCCACAAACGGCAGCTTTTCGGCATCACATACCAGCGAAGGCAGTACCACGCCCGCGTCGAGCAAGCGGTCGCGCCCGACGCGCAGCATGGCTTCGTTGATGTCGGTATGCACCACTTGGCCGGTCAAGCCGACTTTTTTGGCAAAGGCCAGCGACAAGTCGCCCGTGCCTGCCGCAATGTCCAGCACCCGATCGCCCTCTTTCAGGTTGGCCACGGTGACGGTAAATGCCTTCCACAGGCGATGCAAACCCATGGACATCAGGTCGTTCATCAGGTCGTATTTGGGGGCGACGGAGTCAAACACACCTTTGACGTGTTTGGCTTTGTCAGTTTCGTCGACGTTTTTGAATCCGAAATGGGTTGTGCTCATGATTTGGATGGTAGTGGTGACGATGGGCCGCTCAAGGGCATCAGTGGCTGGCGCAACTGCCGCCGGCTTTGGTGGGCATGAGGTCGTCACGCTCGGCACCGGCGGCACGCAGGCGCTGGTCGTAATCGGCCCACAGCTTGTCTTGCTCCAAGCCCAAAAAGTACAGGTAATCCCACGAAAAGATGCCGGTATTGTGTCCGTCAGAGAAAGTCGGCTTGACCGCGTAATTGCCCACGGGCTCCAGATCGACCAAACTCACCTCGCGCTTGCCGGTCTGCAAGGTTTCCTGGCCTGGGCCGTGGCCTGCCACTTCAGCTGATGGCGAGTACACCCGCATCAGCTCAAACGGGATGCGAAACACCGCCCCGTCCGAAAAACTCACCTCCAAGACACGGCTTTGCCCGTGAACCGTGATGTCTTGCGGGCTGGGTGCACCGGATGTCAAACCTGCCATGCTGCTACTCCTTGGGGTGAGTTAAGTTATTCCAATTCCAAATCATTTGTGTCTAGACGCGAAACCGCAGGCAGTGCTGGAGCGTGTCCCAACACATCTTCAGATGCATTGGGAGGGCAAGGCGAAGCAACAACGACACGGATGATTTAGAGTTGGAATTAAACCAGCACGCGCTCGATGCCGCCACTGTTGGCCAACTTCACGTAGTCTGGCATCCACTGGTCGCCCAAAATTTGGTTGGCCATCTCCACCACGATGTAGTCGGCCTCCAATAGCCCGTTTTGCAGGTCTTCGCCGAAGCGGCTCAGGCCTTGCAAACACGCGGGGCATGAGGTCAGCATCTTGATGTTCTGCTTGGCGTCCAGTCCAGCTTTTTCGCGCAGCTCGACCTCGTTTTTACGAATCTCTTCCTCTTTGCGAAAACGCACTTGCGTGGAGATGTCGGGGCGGTTCAGCGCCAGCGTGCCGGATTCGCCACAGCAGCGGTCGGACTGCACCACGTTGTCGCCCAACAATGCTTTCACGGTTTTCAGGGGCTCCTGCAGCTTCATCGGGCTGTGGCACGGGTCATGGAACATGAACGCACCCGCGTTGGCCAAGGTGATACCTTTTTCCAGCAGGTATTCGTGGATGTCGATGATGCGGCTGCCGGGAAAGATTTCTTCGAACTTGTAGCCTTCCAACTGGTCGTAACACGTGCCACAACTGACCACCACGGTCTTGATGTCCAAGTAATTGAGCGTGGTGGCCACCCGGTGGAACAAAACGCGGTTGTCCGTGATCATCTTCTCGGCCTTCTCAAACAGGCCCGAGGCGCGTTGCGGGTACCCACAGCACAAATAACCCGGTGGCAGCACGGTTTGCACCCCGGCGTGCCACAGCATGGCCTGCGTGGCCAAGCCGACCTGACTGAACAATCGCTCGGAGCCGCAGCCGGGGAAGTAAAACACCGCCTCGGTCTCGGAAGTGGTGGTTTGCGGGTTGCGGATGATGGGCACGTAGTCTCGGTCTTCAATATCCAACAAAGCGCGCGCGGTCTTTTTGGGCAGGCCACCGGGCAGCTTCTTATTGATGAAGTGAATCACCTGCTCTTTGATGGGCGCGGTGCCCAGCGTGGCGGGTGGCGCTTTGGTCTGCTTGCGTGCCACCACCTTGAGCACCTCAGCGGCCATGCGCTGCGCACGAATGGCCACATTGACCATGACCGAACGCGCCAGCTTGATGGTCTCGGGGTTGGTGGCGTTCAGCAAGAACATGGCCGCAGCGCCAGCTGGGCGAAAACTCTTCTTGCCCATCTTGCGCAACAGGTTGCGCATGTTCATCGACACATCGCCAAAATCGATGTCGACCGGGCAAGGTGTCAAACACTTATGGCACACCGTGCAGTGGTCGGCCACGTCTTCAAACTCTTGCCAGTGCTTGATCGACACGCCCCGGCGGGTTTGCTCCTCATACAAGAAGGCTTCAACCAAGAGCGAGGTCGCCAGAATCTTGTTGCGCGGGCTGTACAGCAGGTTGGCACGCGGTACGTGGGTGGCGCACACCGGTTTGCACTTGCCGCAGCGCAGGCAGTCTTTGACGCTGTCGGCAATCGCGCCAATGTCGCTTTGTTGCATGATGAGTGACTCATGCCCCATCAGCCCAAAGCTGGGCGTGTAGGCGTTGGTCAAATCCGAATGCAGGGTCAAATCGCCCTCTGGCCCGGTATGAACTTGGGCTGATGGCGCTTTGCTTCGCAGCAACTTACCTTTGTTGAAGTGACCATTGGGGTCAATCCTGGCTTTGTAGTCGGTAAAGGGCTGCAATTCGGCGTCAGTCAAAAACTCCAGCTTGGTGATGCCAATACCGTGCTCGCCCGAGATCACACCATCTAAGGAACGCGCCAGCGCCATGATGCGCTTGACGGCGTCATGGGCCGCTTGCAGCATCTCGTAGTCATCACTGTTCACCGGAATGTTGGTGTGCACATTGCCGTCGCCGGCATGCATGTGCAAAGCCACCCAAACCCGCCCTTTGAGCACGCGTTGATGAATGGTGTTGCACTCTTTCAATATGGGCTCAAACGCCTGCCCTGAGAAAATTTGCTGCAGCGGCTGGCGAATTTGTGTTTTCCAGCTGGCGCGCAACTCATGGCTTTGCAACGGTGCAAACAGACTCTCTACATCTTTGAGCCAGCCCGCCCATAGCGCACGCACCTCAACGAGCAGCGTCTGGGCTTGGGCTACGCGGTCCTCCAGAATTTCCGCCGCAGACACCTCGCCGCCGTCATCGTGACGCCCCAGCGGCAAGTTGCCTTGGGCAAAAAAGCCTTGTAGCGCATCACACAGCGCCAGCTTGTTGCGCAGGCTCAGTTCAATATTGATGCGCTCGATGCCGTCGGTGTACTCGGCCATGCGCGGCAGCGGAATCACCACGTCTTCGTTGATCTTGAAGGCGTTGGTGTGCTTGCTGATGGCCGCCGTGCGCTTGCGGTCGAGCCAGAACTTTTTGCGCGCCTCAGGGCTGATGGCAATGAAGCCTTCGCCGTGGCGCGAGTTGGCAATGCGCACCACCTCGGATGTCACGCGCGCCACATCGTCGGCGTTGTCACCGGCGATGTCGCCAAACAGCACCATTTTGGGCACGCTGGCCGTCGAGCCGGGTTGCAGCTGCGCGCCGCGTTTGGACTTGGTGGCGTAACCCACAGCCTTGAGGTAGCGGTCATCCAAGTGCTCCAAGCCCGCCAACAACACGCCACTGCGCTTTTGCTCGGCGAACATGTAGTCTTTGATTTCGACGATGCTGGGCACCGCATCACGGGCATTGCCAAAAAACTCCAGGCACACCGTGCGGGTGTGCTTGGGCATGCGGTGCACCACCCAGCGCGCGCTGGTGATCAGGCCATCACAGCCCTCCTTTTGGATGCCCGGCAAGCCACTGAGAAACTTATCCGTCACATCCTTGCCCAAGCCTTCTTTGCGAAAGCTTGCGCCGGGTATGTCCAGCCGTTCTTTGCGGATCGGCGTTTTGCCGTCGGCCTTGAAATACTGCAGCTCAAAGCTCGCCACGTCAATGTCATGAATCTTGCCCATGTTGTGGTTCAGGCGGGTCACCTCCAGCCATTCGGCTTGCGGCGTCACCATGCGCCAGCTGGCCAGGTTGTCCAGCGCGGTGCCCCACAGCACGGCTTTTTTGCCGCCAGCGTTCATGGCCACATTGCCACCCACGCACGACGCTTCGGCCGAGGTGGGGTCCACCGCGAATACAAACCCGGCTTTTTCAGCCGCCACCGACACGCGCTGGGTCACCACCCCCGCCTCTGACCAAACCGTGCCGACTTCGTCGTCACGTCCGGGCAAACGCATCAATTGCACCTCGGTCATCGCCTCGAGCTTTTCGGTGTTGATGACCACGCTTTTCCAGGTCAACGGAATCGCGCCGCCGGTGTAACCCGTGCCGCCGCCTCGCGGAATGATGGTCAAACCCAGCTCAATGCAGCCTTTGACCAGCCCGGCCATTTC
>Ga0136636_10001262_pt1 | contig 14601 bp, 14 predicted proteins | sample AntDrymUQ8522106_2_FD_104653 | JGI IMG/M metagenome (GOLD analysis project Ga0136636, IMG submission 104653) | Polar desert sand microbial communities from Dry Valleys, Antarctica - metaG UQ852 (21.06) | ecosystem: Environmental > Terrestrial > Soil > Desert | place: Antarctica: Dry Valley... | reverse complement strand
TTATGATTTGGCAAGGACGATTTGATGGTGAAGATCCGCTTTATCACAGAATATTTCAAAGGGTTTCCTTGGAAGATCATTACGAAAATATTTTGCCGAACGATTTCGTTTTACACGGATTCTCGGTTGATGAAGGTGTGAAACGTAATAAAGGAAGAGTCGGTGCGAAAGATGCGCCAGATTTCATCAGAAAAAATTGTTCGAATTTCCCTGTGGTCAATACAGATTTTTCTTTGAAAGATTTTGGAAATATTGAGTGCGAAAATGGAAATCTGGGACAATCTCAAAATATTTTGGCAGAAAAAGTTCAAAAAGTTTTAGAAAAAGGTGCAAAATCCCTTGTTTTTGGAGGTGGACATGAAGTTACATTCGCACACTACTCCGGAATTAAAAAAGCGTTCCCCAATAAAAAAATAGGAATTATTAGTTTTGATGCACATTTTGATAATCGGGAAATTGACCCGAAAGTCGGTGCAACTTCCGGAACAGGTTTTTTGCAAATTGCACAAGAAGGACCCATTCAATCCCTTCATATTGGAATTCAGCGAAATGCTAACACGTTGAAACTGTTTGATACGGCGCATCAAAAAGGAATGAAATATATTTTGGCAGAAGAATTATTTTGGGAAAATTTACCCAATAATTATCAAAAAATAGATGATTTTCTCGCGGAAACAGATGTTTTTTACCTTACCATTTGCATGGATGTTTTTAATGCCGCGATTGCACCGGGAGTTTCTGCGCCCTCTTACAATGGATTATTTGCAGATGCGGCTTTTCTGCACTTATATAAACATATTCTGAAATCAGAAAAATTAGTCGCCTTGGATATCGCAGAAGTAAATCCAATTTATGATCCAGAAGAAAAAACAGCAAGATTAGCCGCAAGTTTGGTCAACGAATGGTTTATGTAAAATCTTTCACTTATTGAACTTGGCTTTTAATCTTTTATCTTATTTAATGTGCCCATTTCTGATTTTTTGCACAAAAAAAATTTGTACGGTAGGAAGTTAATTTGTCTTTTATCATCCTTAAGTCTCATAAATAGTGCTACCTTCACCTTCCAAATATATAATTAGGACAAAGTGTTAATAGAAGTTTAAGGTAAAAAACCCGAAAAAAATTTCAAATCATAAAGAATTTTATATATTTGCAGCAACTAACAATTAATCTAAAAATAAATTACTATGTCAGACATTGCATCAAGAGTAAAAGCCATTATCGCTGATAAACTCGACGTTGAAGAAACAGAAGTTACTCCAGAAGCTAGCTTCACCAATGATTTGGGAGCAGACTCTTTGGATACTGTAGAATTAATTATGGAATTCGAAAAAGAATTTAACATTCAAATTCCAGATGATCAAGCAGAAAAAATCACAACTGTAGGTCACGCTATCGCTTACATTGAAGAAGTAGTGAATAAATAATACGCTATTAAAAGAAAAGAATTTATGGAATTGAAAAGAGTTGTAGTTACCGGTTTTGGAGCCATTACACCGATAGGAAATAATGCCAAAGATTACTGGGAAAGTCTTGTAAAAGGCGAGAGCGGTGCTGCTCCTATAACTCTTTTTGATGCCACTAAGTTCAAAACCAATTTTGCATGTGAGGTAAAAAATTTCAATCCATTAGATCATTTCGAAAAGAAAGAAGCTAAAAAAATGGATAGAAATACTCAGCTTGGTCTTGTTGCAGCCAGAGAAGCCGTGGAACATTCCCGAATCATGGAAGATGGGGTAGACAAGAATCGAGTAGGTGTTATCTGGGGTTCTGGAATTGGTGGTTTAGGAACTTTTGAAACAGAAGTTTTAGGTTGGGCGAATACAGATATTCCCCGGTTTAATCCCTTCTTTATTCCAAAAATGATTGCTGATATTACACCGGGACATATCTCAATAGAATACGGATTCCACGGTCCTAATTACGCAACTGTTTCTGCGTGTGCTTCCTCCGCAAATGCAATCATTGACTCCAAAATGCTCATTCAGTTAGGCAAAGCAGACGTAATTGTTTGTGGTGGTTCCGAAGCTGCAGTTACTGCAAGTGGAGTAGGCGGATTCAACGCGATGATGGCACTTTCTACAAGAAATGATGATCCTAAAACCGCATCCAGACCTTTTGATAAAGACCGTGATGGTTTTGTTTTGGGCGAAGGTGCAGGAACAATTATTTTGGAAGAATATGAACACGCTAAAAAACGTGGTGCAACCATTTATGCCGAACTTACAGGCGGCGGAATGAGTGCAGACGCTTATCACATGACGGCTCCTCATCCAGAAGGATTGGGTGCTTACTTGGTGATGAAAAATTGTTTAGACGATGCTGGAATTACTGCCGATGCAGTAGATCATATTAACATGCACGGAACTTCTACTCCGCTCGGAGATATTGCAGAATCAAATGCAATCTCCAGATTATTAGGGGAACATGCGTTTGATATTCAGATCAACTCTACAAAATCCATGACCGGTCATTTATTGGGTGCAGCTGGAGTAATAGAAGCCATTGCTGCAATTCATACCATTATTCACAATATCGTACCTCCAACAATCAATCATTTCACGGATGATGAAAAAATTGACAGCAGACTCAATTTTACATTTGGAAAAGCGGTAGAAAAAGAAGTTAATGTGGCGATGAGCAATACCTTTGGTTTCGGTGGCCATAATGCTTGCGTCCTATTTCAAAAACTTTAATCCTGATTCCGATGGAGTTAAAGAAATATATTTCTAAATTCCTTCTTAGCAGAAAAAAAAACTTTTCGGAAAAAGACTATTATTTAAGTACTGAAATCAGTAAAATTACGGGTTGTCAGGTGCAAAATATAAGCCTTTATCGGGAAGCTTTTTCTTTAAAAACTTCATGCAAAGAGCATCAAACCAGAAATTATGAACGGCTGGAATTCTTAGGCGATTCTGTTTTGGGATCCATCATTTCCTGTCATTTATTTGAGACGTATCCTAATGCGAATGAAGGTTATCTTACACAAATGAAGTCCAAGATTGTTAACCGAAAGAATCTTAATAAGCTGGGAACAGAATTGGAACTCACTAAATTTCTTCAAAACGAATCTACTTCGGCACTTAGTGAAAATATTTCAGGAAATTTATTTGAAGCTTTAATCGGTGCGCTTTATTTAGATGTAGATTACGAAACTTGTAAAAATGTAGTTCTGGACAGACTTTTGACCCCCTCTGAAATAAATAAGCTCGAAAATAAAATTGTAAGCTACAAAGGTTTGCTTTTGGAATGGAGTCAGAAAAAGAAAGTGCAGATCAAATATGAAACCTGCGAAGAAATGCAACCTAACAAAAACTTGGTGTTTCGAAGTTATGTTTGGTTCAATGACGAGAAAATTTCTAATGCTACAGAAACATCCAAGAAAAAAGCAGAAGAAAAAGCAGCACAGAGAGCATTTTACTTTTTAAATAAAAAACGAAGCATCATTGAAAAAACAAAAAATCCTGCTTGACATTGAAGAAAAAGAGGAGGATATTACGTTGGGACTTGTTCGGCTGGTTAGGGAAATAGCGGACCACGAACTTTTTTTCCATATTAACGCGCTCAATTCTCTGAGTTTTTCCCGTATTGATGATTTTATTCAAGAAAAAAGCTTCTACAATTACTACTTTCCACGTTTTCAGGCATTTCACACGGAATCAGAGATTTGCGTTCAATTTATTTCGAATAAATCTGCGCACTTTATTCAGAAAAAAACAGCACTGGAATTATTTGCAGAGGAGCAAGAGACCAAGTATTTACTGCCTAATTTTCAGGATGTAGATTATCTTCTTTGGACCTCTGAACCATTTGATGATTTTTCCGTAATTTTGCTCCCGGAAAATCTTGTATTTCAAATCCAAAGTTTTCCTCTAAGTTCTAATGAAGAACTTTATCAAACAATACAATATTATGCTTAAATATTTAAAAAAGACAAAAATCATCGCTACACTTGGACCTGCATCATCTGACAAAGATGTGATTTTGCAACTCATCCAGGCGGGAGTAGATGTTTTTCGTATTAATTTTTCTCACGCAGATTACGATTTAGTGAAGAGAAATGTGGAAACGATTCGGGAACTTAATCAACAATATGGCTTTTCTGTTGGAATTTTAGGCGATTTGCAAGGTCCAAAATTAAGAGTTGGTGTTGTAAAAGAAGGCTCTTATTTAAATCCTGGTGATATCTTAACCTTTACCAATGAAAAAATTGAGGGCGATTCTAAAAGAGTTTACATGACGTATCAGCAATTTCCCCAGGATGTAAAAGCGGGCGAAAGAATTTTGATCGATGATGGTAAATTAGTTCTGGAAGTTATAGAAACCAATAATATTGATACGGTGACGGCGAAAACCATTCAAGGTGGACCATTAAGTTCCAAGAAAGGCGTTAATCTCCCAAACACCAATGTTTCTCTTCCGGCTTTAACGGAAAAAGATATAGAAGATGCTAATTTCATGCTGGATTTGGAGTTAGACTGGATTGCACTTTCTTTTGTTCGCCATGCACAAGACATTATTGATTTAAAGGAAATCATAAAAAATCACCCAACCAATAAGCAAAAAACACCAATTATTGCGAAGATTGAAAAACCTGAAGGAGTAAAAAACATCGAGCAGATTTTATTGGAATGTGATGGTTTAATGGTGGCAAGAGGAGATTTGGGAGTAGAAGTCCCGATGGAAGAAGTTCCGGCCATTCAGAAAAATTTGGTAGAAATTGCCCGTAAATTTTCCAAACCTGTAATTATTGCAACCCAAATGATGGAAACAATGATTACCAGTTTAACACCGACCAGAGCCGAAGTTAATGATGTTGCAAATTCAGTACTTGATGGTGCAGATGCGGTGATGCTTTCCGGAGAAACTTCTGTTGGTAGATATCCTGTAGATGTGGTGAAAAACATGTCGAAAATTATTAAAAATATTGAACAAACGCATTTCTATAAAACTAAAAATTCTCCAATCGAGCACGATTTTAACTGTATTGATGAGCGTTTTATTACAAACCGGGTTTGTCTGGCTGCAGTAAGAATTGCAAAAACGACCAATGTAGAAGCGATTATCACTTTAACGTATTCTGGATACACTGCTTTTCAAATTGCGGCACACCGACCAAATTCCAATATCATTGTTTACAGTTCGAACAGAAGGGTTTTAACCATGCTGAATTTACTTTGGGGAGTTAGAGCATTTTATTATGATATGCAAAAATCTACAGATGAAACCATCATTCAGGTCAATATGTTAACGCACAGTCACGGATTTGTGGAGCAGGGAGACTTCGTTATTAATCTAAATGCTACTCCTGCCTATGAAGGTGGAAAAACAAATACACTGCGATTAACGAATGTATAGAATTCCGGCTGAAGTATTTAGGAAGATTTAATTTTCTCTGAAAAATAGATGCTTTTTCTTCTCCTTCACGATCACTTTCAATATCATTTTATCTTGTAAAAAATAAAATCCCCATTTTCAAATTGGGGATTTTGCTTGTTGGGAAATTTTCTCCATAATTTCTTTGAAGGCCGGGAAAACCCAATTTGAACCCCATCAACAAATAGGAAATACATTTTATTTTGGTGTTTTTTCTTATTTTCCCGTTTGGATTTCCAATTCCTTCTTTGCTTCTGCCAAAGCAGCAGTTTCTTTTTCAGAAAGCGTGGGAAATTTTAAATCCATTTTTTGCAGAGCATCAATAATGATCTGAATTGCGGCCACTCTTGCAAACCATTTATCATCTGCCGGAATTACAAACCAAGGCGCATCTTCTTTTGAAGTCTCACTGATGGCTTCTTCATAAGCAATCATGTATTGCTCCCAAAGTTTGCGTTCGGCTAAATCAGCAGCAGAGAATTTCCAATGTTTATCTGGCTCATTAATGCGGTCTAGAAATCTTTTTTTCTGTTCTTCTTTGGAAACATTTAGAAATATTTTAATGATGGTAGTTCCATTATTGGCTAACGTTTTTTCAAAATTTCTGATGCTTTCATATCGGTTTTCCCAAAATTTATTATCAAAGTCCTCAACTGAATCCCAAACTTTTTCGCTCAAATTATATTCCGGATGAACCTTGCAAACCAAAACGCTTTCATAGTGACTGCGGTTAAAAATTCCAATTTTTCCTTTTTCTGGTAGTGCGATGTAATGTCGCCACAAAAAATCATGAGAATATTCTTTATCACTGGGAGTTTTGAAACTGTGTACTGCACAACCCTGCGGATTTACACCTCCGAAAACATGCTCAATTAAAGAATCTTTTCCAGCCGCATCCATCGCTTGCAATACGATCAGCAAAGATTTGCTTCCGTCTGCATACAATTTTTCCTGCAATTCCCGAAGTTTCACCTTCTCCTCATCCAGTATTTTTTTTCCCTCACTTTTCTCCAGTTTTCCTTTATATTCTGTCTCGGATTTCTTTTGAGAGAATTTTCCAGTCACCTTGTAATCGTCGCTAAAATTTAAATCCATCTTTTTAATTTTTATTAAAAATAAAAAAATCACTCCAATAAAGAGTGATTAATTTGTACTTATCTAAAAGTGCTTCTAAAAGGCGATATTTATTTTTTAGATTTTGCCTTCATTTTTGCTGCTGGTTTCTGCGATACAACCTGAGTTGGAGTGGCCACAGCTGTAGCTTTAACATCTGCTACATCAGAACTAACTGCTTGAGCAGTGAGAGCAGGAGCACCTTCTACAGTTCCTTTGATCATAATTGTTTCTCTACCAACTTTAGGATCATTAGAATAAACTTCAATATTTTTAGCAAAAGGTCCAACCAGAGAAGTATTGTAACCTACTTTGATCTGTGCAGTTTTTCCTGGCATAATTGGATCTTGGCTCCACTCTGGAGTTGTACATCCGCAAGATGCTTGAACTTTTGAAATGATCAAAGGTTTGTCACCTGTGTTTTTTACCGTGAACATTCTATGTCCATCAGAACCAGATTTCACGCTTCCGTAATCAAAAGTTTTGGTATCAAAAGAAATAGACTGTGCAGAAGCAATTGCAAAAGATGCGGTTAATAATAATGCCGCGAAAATTTTTTTCATCTTATTAAGGATTTTAAATATTATTTATGATTTGAAAGGCAAAGTTAAAAATTAATTCAATATAAAGAAAAATTTTTTTTATTTGCCTACTTTTGCACCTTATAAGATAAAGTAAAGATTTTATGCAGATTTCCGACAAATATAATCCCACCGAAACCGAAAATAAATGGTACCAATACTGGTTAGAAAATAACTATTTTCACTCTGAACCGAATGAAAAGCCAGCTTACACCATTGTAATCCCGCCGCCAAACGTTACAGGTATTCTTCACATGGGTCACATGTTGAACAATACTATTCAAGATGTTTTGGTTCGCCGCGCTAGAATGCAGGGTTTTAATGCATGTTGGGTTCCCGGAACAGATCACGCTTCCATTGCAACTGAAGCCAAAGTGGTGGCAAAACTGAAATCCGAAGGAATCAACAAATCTGATCTCTCCCGGGAAGAATTTCTAAAACATGCATGGGATTGGACCGATAAATATGGCGGAACAATTCTGGAGCAGCTAAAAAAACTGGGTTGTTCCTGCGATTGGGAAAGAACGCGTTTTACCATGGAACCCAAACTTTCTCAGCAAGTCGTTACCTCTTTCGTAGATCTTTTCAATAAAGGGCTTATTTACAGAGGTTACAGAATGGTCAATTGGGATCCAGAAGCGAAAACGAATATTTCTGATGAAGAAGTCATATTTAAAGAGCAAAATGGTAAACTCTATTATTTAAAGTATAAAATTGAAGGCACTGAAGATTTTCTTTCAGTTGCTACAACCCGTCCGGAAACCATTTTCGGGGATACCGCGGTTTGTATTAATCCAAATGATGATCGATATGCTCATTTGAAAGGTAAAAAAGTGGTCGTTCCGATCGTAAATCGCCTTATTCCAGTAATTGAAGATGATTATGTAGATATTGAATTCGGGACTGGAGCTTTGAAAATTACGCCTGCTCATGATATCAATGATTATGAAATCGGGAAAAAACACAATCTTCCCATGATTGATTCTTTGGATGATGATGCCAATCTGAATGACCATGGAATGCATTATGCTGGTAAAAATCGTTTTGAAGTTCGGAAACTTATTGCCAAAGAATTGGCGGAAAAAGATTTACTTCTAAAAGCTGAAGATTACGTTAATAAAGTGGGAACTTCGGAAAGAACTGGAGCTGTAATTGAACCGAAAGTTTCTGTTCAATGGTTCCTGAAAATGGCAGAATTAGCAAAACCAGCTTTAGATGTTGTGATGAATGATGAGGTGAAATTTCACCCAGAAAAATTCAAAAACACCTATAAACATTGGATGGAAAACATCCGCGACTGGAATATTTCCCGACAATTATGGTGGGGTCAGCAAATTCCTGCTTATTTTTATGGTGAAGGACAAGATGATTTTGTTGTTGCGGAAACCATCGAAGATGCCTTAGTTCTTGCTAAAGAAAAGTCTCAAATTTCCGATCTCCAAATCTCAAGTCTCCGACAAGATGAAGATGCGCTCGATACGTGGTTTTCTTCCTGGTTATGGCCAATGTCTGTCTTCGACGGAATTTCCGATCCCGACAATGAAGAAATTAAATATTATTATCCAACTTCGGATCTGGTTACGGGTCCGGATATCATCTTTTTTTGGGTGGCAAGAATGATCGTTGCCGGTTTGGAATACAGACAGGAAGTTCCCTTCAAAAACGTTTATTTCACCGGAATTGTGCGCGATAAACAACGCCGAAAAATGTCTAAATCGCTCGGAAATTCACCAGATCCCATTGAACTCATTGAAAAATATGGTGCAGATGGAGTTCGTGTGGGAATTTTGTTGAGCTCTGCTGCTGGAAATGATCTGCTTTTTGATGAAGAGCTCATGTTGCAGGGAAGAAATTTCGCCACAAAGATCTGGAATTCCAACAAACTAATTCAGGGTTGGAAAAAAGATGACACCGTAAAAGCCAATGAAGCTGATCAGCAAGCGATCGCCTGGTTCGAAAATCAGATGGATAAAACCGTTGCGGAAATTGCCGGTCAGTTTGAAAAATTCCGAATTTCAGATGCCTTACATTTGGTTTATAAATTGATTTGGGATGATTTCTGTTCCTGGTATTTAGAAGCCATTAAACCAAATTACGGCAATCCGATTTCTGAAGAAGTTTATAATAAAACCATTTACTTTTTTGAGGAATTAATGAAAATTTTGCATCCATTCATGCCTTTCTTATCCGAAGAATTATGGCAAAATGTTTCCGAAAGAACTCCAGCAGAAGCTTTGGTGATCGCACAGCAGAGAAAAGACCATTCTTTCAATTTAGAAAACATTCAAGATTTTGAGGTGACGAAAGAATTAATTTCCGGGGTGCGAAATTACAGACAGACAAAAGGAATTTCTCCGCGGGAAGAAGCTGAAGTCTTTACCAATGCCTCGTCTTTTCCCAATGAAGATCTGTTTAGAAAATTAGCCAGTATTTCTACAATTAATTTTGGTCAGAAAACCGATAAACCCACGTTCACCTTTTTAGTAGGTTCCTCCGAAATTGCAATTCCCCTTAGTGAAAAATTAGATTTGGAGGAAGAAAAAATGAAGACGGAGAAGGAAATTGAACATCTCAAAGGATTTTTAATTTCCGTGGAAAAAAAGTTGTCCAATGAGAAATTTATGGCGGGAGCGCCGCAGCAAGTGGTAGATGTAGAACGGAAAAAACAAAATGACGCTCAACAAAAAATACAGCTTCTCGAAGAAAAACTGAGAACTTTGTAAAAGAATTTTTTAGAAAATCATCTTGTACAAAGAAGATTTATTTCAAATTAACCTGCTCTTTTAATTTACGACTTAGATACACTTATGAAACATTTGGAAAATATTGGAAAACTTTTCTCTAAAAATTTTGTGGAAAGCCCTTTAATAGAAACCTTCGAAGTGGGAAACTTAAATCTTCCGACTGGGAAAATCGCAGCTTGTGATCCGATTTTGACCAATGATATGAAACCGTTTGATATGAACTTTCCACTGGGTAATTTCCCTGTATTGGTTCATAAAGAAAGAGATTCTAACTGCATAGCTTATGTAGAAATCGTATTTAAAGAGGCTCTTGTAGAAAAGTGGGACTTGGCTACAACAGAAGATCAAAACCGCACCGATTTAAAAGGGGAAGAAATTTTTGGTTACCCCGTAGAAAGTGGAATGGGCTGTTTTATGGATTTAGAAACTCAGGATGGACTCAATCATGTAGAGCAAAAATTATTTCAGCGAAAAGGCGATGATTTTATGGGCATTTATGAAGAGTTTTTCCACCAGCATTTTTTTGATGATCATGGCGCAATCGATCAGTTTGCTTTTTTAAAACCCGACGAAGAAAAAGACGGCAATATATTTGCTTTTGAAACGGGATATGGAGAAGGTTTTTACGCAACTTATATTGGTTTCGGAAAAGATAATGAACCCGTAAAAATGATTACAGAATTTATTGAGATCGGTGTCGATTAGAGATTTAATAATTCCTTTCTTAGCTGGGATTTTCCGATTTTTATTCTCAAACCAAAACCTTTCTTCTTTTAATTATATAGATTTAATCCTAAAAACATAATGAATATAACCTCAGAACAACCCAAGATTATTGTAGTCGGGAGTTCCTCCATCGATTTGGTACTCAACACAGAAAATTTTCCCGGTCCCAATGAAACGGTGATGGCGCAAAAATCCGAAAGTTTTTTCGGAGGAAAAGGCGCTAATCAAGCTGTTGCTACTGCGCGTCTTGGAGCAAGTGTTTACTTTATTGGTTGCGTGGGAATGGATCCCTTTGGACAGCAGATTTTAAGAAATTTGGTCGATGAAGGAGTCAATGTGGGATTTGTAGCGGAAACGGAAGAAGCTGCCACCGGAACTGCGTATGTAACCGCTGCTCAAGGCGTTAATTCAATTGTGGTGGTTCCTGCTTCTAATTTTTGTCTTACTCCGAAACTTGTGCTAGAAGCTGAAAAATATTTCACGACCGCAGATTTTGTTTTATTGCAACTGGAAATTCCCATGGAAACTGTGGAAACCGTAGTGAAACTGGCGAAATCGAACAATAAGAAAATTGGAATTTACGCGTCTCCGGCAAAAAAACTCTCCGAAGAGATTATTGAGAACGCTACTTTTATTGTTGCGAAAAGTAATGAATTATCGCTTGTTTTTGGAGATGAACAACGCGAAAAAATTCTGCGGAAATATCCAAATAAATTATTCGTGCGGGATGATTCTAATTCTACCACCTATTTTAATGGCGTAGAAATGAAATATTACAGAAATGATCACGATTCAGTTTTGCATAAAATGGGAATGGGAGATGCTTTCACGGCTGGTTTTGCAGTAGCACATTGTCACCAAAATTCCATTGACGATTGCGTGAAGTTTGGAAATGATGTTTCCTTAAAAGTGACCAAAAATAGAGGTTCGCAAAGTGGATTGCCCTTTTTAAAGGATTTGGTAGCAGAATAATGGAGGAACTGATTCTTCTAACTTCTGATCAAATTCCACTTTCCGTAAAAATTTTTAGACCTGAAATTTCTCATAATAAACTCTTGCTTATTAATTCCGCAACAGGAGTAAAACAGCAAATTTATTTCTCTTTTGCAAAATATTTCGCCGAAAATGGCTTTACCGTGATCACCTACGATTACCGTGGAATCGGGGAATCGAAGCCTCAGAAAATGCGAGGTTTCGAAGCCACGATGAGAACTTGGGGAACCGAAGATTTCAAAACAGTCACTGATTTTATTCAAAAAAATTACAAGGATCATCAAAGATTTTGTCTCGGACATTCAGTCGGCGCCTTAATTTTGGGCATGAATCCAGATTCTTTTATTTTTAAAAAGTTTGTTTTTGTCACTACTCAAGATGCTTATGTGGGAAATCTTAAATGGAATATTGCACTTGCAGGAATTCTTGGTTTTGGTCTTGCTGTACCTTTAACGACCCAGTTTTTTGGTTATTTCCCAGCGCATCGGTTTGGCTTGGGAGAATCTTTGCCAAAAGGAGTTGCGTTTGATTGGAAAACATTAATCCTCCACAAAAAATCTACAAGCCGACTTTATGAGAAAATTACGGAGGACGTTTCCAAAAAATTAATGCAGGAAACCCTCATTATTTCTGCAGAAGACGATCCTTGGATCACGATGAAAGGCATGGAAAATCTGATGAATAACGTGTATCCTAATTTAAAGAAAACCTACCGAGAAATTAAAATTTCAGAATCTCCGCAAAAGGAAATTGGTCATATTAATTTTTTTAGGAGTTTTAACAAAGTCCTGTGGAAAGTCGTTTTAGATGAACTCTGAAAAAAATTCCGAAAGTTTTTAAGGTTCAGAATTTTTAAATTAATGAAATTGATTTTCCAGGCTTTTCAGTTCCGTAATAATTCCGTCTAACTTGGCATCCTGTTTTTTTATTTCCCTTTTACCCAGATAAAAGTAGGCAAAAAGCATCCAGGAATAGGTGATGACAAAAGCGAGAATCATTTTCCAGGGATCTACATTTTTCAGCAATTCATAAAGGTAAATGCCTAAAGCAATACTAAGAAACAGGTAATAAACCGGCATGTTCCAATGCCTCTGTTTTTTCTGAAATGAGCGGAAGTTTTGCCACTGTTTTAGGTGAAAACTGGGTGTTTGGGTTTCATCAATTTTACTGATTTTTTCAGCGGTGAAAATCATTAGAAAAGCCTGAAGAAAGCAGACTGCTGCAATAATGACCATGGATGTAATTATAGGTGTCGTTTGGATCCTGGCGTCAAAATTAAACAGTAAAACCAGGATGAAAATTCCTGTAATGATAAGCAGAATTGCTCCTTTAGTGTACGTGTTTTTCAGTTTCATGCGGTTGTTTTTTATTGTCGAAATATTGGTGTTTTTTGTGGGAGCCTTTGTTTCAGCTTTTTTCCAAAGGTTTTCGAAGTCTTTAAATTCTTCCATAATTGGTATATATTTCCTGAAGTTCTTTTTTAATTCTATGAATTTTTACCCGCAGATTATTTTCGGTAATTCCCGTGATTTCTGCAATTTCTTCGTATGGTTTTTCTTCTAAAACCAAGGTGATAATAATTCTGTCGCTCTCTTTCAATTTACTGATACATTCGTACAATCGATTGATTTCATTGGAGTTATCGAAGGTTTCTTCGTAGATTAATTTTGAAAGAATTGTCTCGGAATTTTGGTCTTTGTTTTTTTCTTTCTTAAGTCCAACCAAGCACGTATTAATAGCGATTCTGTAAATCCAAGTTCCAATTTTGCTTTCGTTCCGAAACTTGGGTAAGCTGTTCCAAACCGCAATCCAGGTTTCCTGATGAAGATCGTCTGCGAAAAGTTGGTTCCCGGAATAGCTCAGACACAATTTGTAAATTCTGGCAGAAAATTCCTGGTAGAGTTGGTCAAAATCGTAACTCATCTTCTCAATATTTTGTAAAGGTCAATTTTGAATTGATGATTTTTCATCTTAATTGTTTTGATGTTAAAAAATGTGATTTGGTGCTTTCTGTCCATTGGATACAAATATTTTGAAATTATTACAGAAATCCCTATAAAATTTTCGGTCAAAGATTTCAAATGAAGATTTTAGCACGAATTTTAAATTCCTTAAATTTACATCAAGCATTTAAAAAAAATGAAAATATATACAAAAACTGGAGACAAAGGCGAAACTGCTTTATACGGTGGAACACGTGTTTCCAAAGCATCTGCACGAGTAGAAGCCTACGGAACAATCGACGAGCTCAACTCTTTTATCGGTTTTGCGAAATGTGAGATCACCGACGAGAAGGTCTTAAATCAATTAAGAAAAATCCAGTTCGATTTATTTACGGTTGGTTCCGAATCTGCAACTCCGACCGATAAATTAACTTTAGCCAACGGAAAATCCAGATTAGCCTTAATGATTTCAGATATTGAAATTGAAGAATTAGAAAACTGGATGGATGAATATGAAGCGCAACTGAAACCGCTGCTATATTTTATTCTTCCCGGCGGTGGAAAATCCGCAACTTCCCTTCACATCTGTAGAACCGTTTGCAGACGTGCCGAGAGAAGTTTGGTTTTTCTGAATGAATCCGAAGAAGTTCGCCCGGAATTGATAAAATACCTTAATCGACTTTCAGATTATTTGTTTGTACTTTCCCGTTACGTTTCCAAATTAAACGGTGAATCCGAAGAATACTGGAATCCAAATAATCGATAATTTCAAATTTCAAATTCACCATTGAAAATTCACTTGAAGACGCTTCTTTTCATCAACGGTATTCCGCCAAAAAATCTTCCCACTACAGAAGGTTATTTTTTAGTTGCCTGTACAGATGGTGCTTTTCACTACTTAAAGGAGAAAAATTTTCCTTTGGATCAACTGGATTTTATTTCTGGAGATTTCGATTCCCATTCCGGAAAAGATGAAAATATTTATCACGAAAAGTTTATTTTTACCCCGGATCAGGATAAAACTGATTTTGAAAAAGCTTTGGAAATTATTTTGTCAAAAGGCGGAAAAGAAATAGACGTTTACGGTGCAAGTGGTGGAGAAATGGATCATTTTCTCGGAAATTT
>Ga0136636_10001261_pt1 | contig 14603 bp, 10 predicted proteins | sample AntDrymUQ8522106_2_FD_104653 | JGI IMG/M metagenome (GOLD analysis project Ga0136636, IMG submission 104653) | Polar desert sand microbial communities from Dry Valleys, Antarctica - metaG UQ852 (21.06) | ecosystem: Environmental > Terrestrial > Soil > Desert | place: Antarctica: Dry Valley... | reverse complement strand
ATCATCAATTTATCCTTATTGGAGGCAACCTCACATATGTCTACAGAAACTATTTCTCGTCCCGAGACTATACGCAAAATTGCGCCAAAATATCGAGTTTTATTGCATAACGACGATCACAACTCGATGGAGCATGTTGTCCAAAGCTTAGTAGAGGTTATTGGTCTAACTCAACCGCAAGCAGTAGATATTATGATGGCAGCCCATGCTAGCGGCTGTGCTTTAGTGATTACCTGTGTACAAGAACACGCTGAGTTTTACTGCGATGCCTTACAGAGTAAGGGCTTAACTAGCACAATCGAGCCAGAGTCATAAGTAAGAACCCTTAAACCCAAAAAGATTGTGGCGCACGCTGCGCGTGCGCCACAATCTTTTTGGGTTTAAGGAGCTTAACCAAGAAAACTTTTGAAAGACTAGCTTTGCCAGTCTTTCAAAAGTTTTCTTGGTTTTCATGAAGGCGCAAAGCGCTGTAATATTTATCGCAAATAGCTAACTCTGATTGTGAATTTTCAACGCTTAGACTCTTATCCTGCACCAGTTCGGATCATTCTGTTTTTACTGACCTTATTGCTGATGTGGTTGCCGATCGCTGCACCATTGCACTTGATCTATGGAGAGTCAGTAGGTGTCGGCTTAACTGTGTTGCTATATTGCGGATTTTTGGGATTAATTGGCGTGTGGGGACGCAAAGTTTCCCAATATCCTCACCCTTATCGTTATTATGGATTGTCTTTTACTAAAAAGAATGGACTTGATTTTCTCGGTGGCTGGGGTTTGGGGACGATTACTCTAGTCATTTTCTATGGTTTACAGGTTAGTTTGGGGTGGCTTGCGGTGCAAACTACCAGTTGGCAAGAACCTCTGCCAGCAAGAATTTTGCCTATGCTCGGTGTGTATTTTGTCGATTGGCAAGGGGCGATCGCACCGGGAATGTTAACTTCACTCGGTGTTGGCTTTGCCGAAGAGGTGCTGTTTCGTGGGTGGATGCTTTCGGAGCTAGAGCGAGACTATTCACCAAGGACTGCTTTAATTAGTGCGAGTTTAGTATTTGCGATTTTGCACTTCATTAAGCCCTTAGATTTGATTTTGGTGACATGGAGTCAGTTTGCGGGACTCGTGATGATGAGTCTAGTTTTGGCGATCGCAAGGCGAAGGTGTGATGGCAGACTCGGCATCGCGATCGGGCTGCATGGGGGCTTAGTTTGGTGTTATTACATTGTGAATACGACCAATTGGCTAAAGCCGACAGGGGCTGTCCCTGAGTGGGTAACTGGAATTAGTGGTAATCCGATCGCAGGAATAATGGGACTTTTATTTTTAATGGCGATCGCGATCGGGTTTACGTACTTAAAAAATGATCGTTCCAAATAATTACAGCGCTATGCGCTTTCATAAAACCCAAGAAAAGTTTTAAAAGGCTTGCTTCGCCAGCCTTTTAAAACTTTTCTTGGGTCTAAAACCGAAAAGAGAGAGGCGGCGCTTCGCGCCGTCTCTCTCTTTTCGGTTTTAGGCTGGCTTTTCAAAAATTGATTTTTATAATTAGATTAACTATTGCCACAATTGCCACAAATGTATATGATTGTATTCGCTTAGAAAACAACTAGGTAATGGGTCGATGCCCGAGTGGTTAATGGGGGCGGACTGTAAATCCGCTGCGTAAGCTACGTTGGTTCAAATCCATCTCGGCCCATACATAAAAAAATGATCGTTTCACAATCTGAAACGATCATTTTTTTATGCAAAAATTTGCTTTAGTGCCGAGTCAATATCAGGATATTTAAACTTAAACTGATTTAGCTCCGCTTTTTTGGGTAATACTCTCTGACCATCGAGCAGAACCGATGCGCCTTCACCAAATATCAAGACCAAAGCGGCCGCAGGAACAGGCAGAAAGGCGGGACGATTAATTGCCTTAGCCAAGGCAACTGTAAACTGTGCATTAGTGACAGGCTGGGGTGCTGTGCCATTTAGGGCATCGGAGACTTGAGGATTAGCGATCGCATAAATAATTAAGTCAACTAGATCATCTTGATGAATCCACGAAAACCACTGCTTGCCGCTGCCAATTTTGCCACCACCACCAACCTGAAAGATCGGCAACATTTTCGCGATCGCCCCACCCATGCCTAAGACAATTCCTGTTCGCAGCTTGACTAGACGTACTCCCAAACCAGTGACAACATCAGCCTCGGCTTCCCATTCTTTGCAAATATTGGCAAGAAAATCATCGCCCGCATAGCTATATTCATCAAAGGACTTATCAAGACTAGTACCGTAATAGCCAATTGCCGAACCACTTATTAAAACTTGTGGCTTAGTTTCCGCTTGGGCGATCGCCTGAACTAATACTTTTGTGGTTAAAATACGGCTATCTCGAATTTGCTTTTTTCGGAATTCTGTCCACCGAACACCTGCAAGAGGTTCACCAGCGAGATTAATCACAGCATCGCATCCAGATATTGACTTACTCCATTCTCCTAACTCGCATGGGTCATAACCAATTACTTCCACGGGGGAAATCGTTTTAGAAAATTGACGATTTGCCTTGTCAGCGTTACGCGCTAAAACAGTGATGCGATCGCCTCGTTTTTGCAATTGCTCTACTAATTTTGTACCAACAAAGCCTGTAGCACCAGTTACAACAATTTTCATATTATATTTTATATTTTACTTAAATTACTCATAAGATTCAGTCATAGAATCATCGCTTTTGTACCAGTGCAGCAATTCTCAGTATAAGAATCGGTTTTCAGGGCTTTTGGCACTGAAAAGCCCAAAATTGGTTTCATAATCAGAACTGCTTACACTAGACTAGTCAATTATTTTAATGCGAAAACCAGTTCGCCATCACCACCATGAATAGCTCTCAAATGCCCAAATTGCTAATCGTTGATGATGAAGTTGACAACCGTGAATTACTTCAGCGCATTTTTGGTCAGAAATATCAAATCTTACAAGCTAAAAATGGATTTGAGGCTCTAAGTATTCTCGAAAAAGAACCTGATATTGGGGTGATTATCTCTGATCAAAGAATGCCAATGATGACTGGCACAGAGCTATTAAGCCAAGTTGCCGAAACCTATCCCGACACTTTGAGAATTATCTTAACGGCTCACACCAATATTTCTGACTTAGTGGAAGCGATCAATCAATCGCAGGTGTTCAAATTTATTACCAAGCCTTACGAAGTAGAGGATCTTAAACAAGTAGTAGATCAAGCATCGGAAATTCATCAGTTATTAAAGTCTAGAACTTCTAAGCTTCGTAACGAACTCGAAAGCGCCGAGGCAAAATATAAAATTATTTTTGAAAATGCGATTGAAGGTATCTTTCAGACAACTTTAGATGGACATTACATCATCGCCAATCCGATGTTAGCAAAGATCTATGGCTTTCCATCCGCAGTAGCTTTAATTCAAGATGTGACCAATATCGCTAATCAGATCTATGTAAATCCATCTCGTCGTCAGGAATTTATCGACTTTCTTCATCATCATGATACGATTTCTAACTTTGAATCTCAGGCATATCGGCGCGATGGCACGAAAATCTGGATCTCTGAAAATGTGCGGGCGGTCCGTAACCAGCAAGGTAATTTAGTCGGCTTTGAAGGTACTGTTCAAGATATTTCTCAGCGCAAACGTGCGGAGGAAGAGTCTCAACTATTACAGTCTTTAACCCTAGATATTAGTGCTGCTAGTGATTTTCAGTCGGCTTTAGAAGTAGCTCTCAGCAAAATCTGCCAATTTACAGGCTGGGAATATGGTGAGGCTTGGATACCATCGGGAGACAACGCGATGTTGGTATGTAGCCCTGCATGGTACAGCAGTATTGAGGGTCTAGAAAGTTTTCGGAGCGCCAGTGAAAGGATCTCTTTTTCGACAGGAATTGGCTTCCCGGGCAGGGTATGGGAACATCAGAAACCTGAGTGGATTTGGGATATAAACCTAGAGTTAGAGTCCAATTTTCTCCGCAAATATGAGGCTCTAGATAGTGGGCTGAAATCAGGTTTAGCAATTCCTGTTAGCGATGACACGAGTGTTGTGGCGATCGTGCTGTTTTTTACACAATTACCAAATGATGGAGATCAGCATTTGGTCGGACTAATTAGCGCGATCGCAATGCAATTGGGGTCTTTGATGCGGCGCAAACATGATGAAGAAGCTTTGCGTACCATGAACGAGGAATTAGCCCTTGCCCGCGATCGCGCCCTTGAAGCCAGCCGCACAAAAAGTACTTTTGTGGCAAATATGAGCCATGAACTACGCACGCCCCTCAATGCGATCATTGGCTACAGTGAAATGCTGCAAGAAGATGCGGCTTTATTAGGCATGGAGGATTTTGGGGAAGATCTTCAGAAGATTTATCGATCTGGTCATCATCTGCTGGATTTAATTAATGACATTCTCGATATGACCAAAATCGAAGCTGGTAAATTAGAGATTTACTACGATGATTTTGAAGTATTGGACATCGTTCGAGAAGTCTGTAGTACGATTCAGCCACTATTACTGAAGAACAGTAATCATCTTAATCTCAGCTATGATGATCAACCACTTGGTAGTGTTCGCGCTGATATGACCCGTCTGCGCCAAGTGCTATTGAATATTTTAAGTAATGCCTGCAAATTCACAAAGTCTGGAAAAATCAACATTCAAGTCAGCCGTAGTTACTCTTCACAGGGAGAGGTGCTGATATTTTTGATTAGTGATACAGGCATAGGGATCAGTCCTGAAAATCTCCAAAATCTATTCCAGCCCTTTACACAAGCAGATAGTTCCACAACGCGACAATATGGAGGAACAGGACTAGGATTGGCGATTAGTCATCGCCTGTGTCAGATGATGGGTGGAGATATTGTGGTTACTAGTGAGTTGGGAACGGGTTCAACATTTAGAATTTGTTTGCCAGCCAATTGTGAATTGGCAAGCAAAAATACCCAATTAGCAATTCCCAAAAATCTAGCTGATCAAAATCATCAAAATCATCAAATTCCTCACCTTCTTTCCGACAAGCAAAAGGATAATCCTTCAGTTTTAATTATTGACGATGATCCAATCGTACATGAATTGCTCAAAGGTTATTTGTCTCCACTAGGGGTATATACCTATTCAGCTTTTAATGGTCATGAAGGAACCGAATTAGCCCATCAAGTTTTGCCTAAGGCAATTATTTTGGATGTGCAAATGCCATCCATATCTGGGTGGGAAGTACTTAAGGCTCTAAAGTCACAGCCGTTAACTTCAGGAATTCCGATCATCTTGTTAACTATTGATGATCAAAATATCGAACATTACGAAATTGGTGCTAACGATTATTTATTTAAACCAATTGATCGCGATCGCCTAATTAGTACGATTGATAAATATCGCTCAGTATCTAAGGCAACCTTATCGAAAGAAGCCTTTTCAGTTTTAGTAATTGAAGATGACTGGAATGTTAGATCAATGCTGCGGCGAATGTTGGAGAAAGAAAATTGCGTTGTTTCAGAAGCTTCCGATGGATACGAGGGGCTCAAGGTAATTAGTGAAAATCTACCACAACTAATTCTGCTGGATTTAACCATGCCTAATGTTGATGGTTTTGAATTTATCCATCTATTGCGATTAACTCAAGGGATTACTTCTATCCCAATTATTATCATTACGGCTAAAGATTTAACCGAAGCTGATTCCGTAAGATTGAGTGGTTCAGTGCAGAAGATTTTACAAAAAAGTAATTTTAGTTATTCGCAACTATTTGAAGAAATCGGTCAACGACTGCAAGCTTTAGGGGTTTTATAGCTTTGTGCGCTGCAACTCTCTAAGAAAGCACGGCGAAGCCGCGCTTTCAATAATTTGTCTGCGGTTTAATTCAGTGCAAAGCGCTGTAACTGTCATCCCAAATATCTGTAAAATGTTTGCATAAACTGCTGCTACGAAACGCCGCTCATCTCTCCGCGCCCCAGACTATAGCTATTTAAATGCCAAACACCAACACTAGTAATCAATCGAACATTAGTACAGATTCTCATACTGAGTCAACGCTTAAGTCCAGTGACCAGATCATCATTCATCCTCGCGCAATAGTTCATCCTCGCGCCAAAATAGGCTCAGGTACGCTTATCGGAGCCGATGCAATTGTTGATGAATTTGTAGAAATTGGCGATCGCTGCGAGATTCGGGCTAGGGCGATCGTCACAGGGCATACCAAGATTGGTAACGACAACCAAGTCGGCTACGGTGCAATTGTCGGCTCGGAACCACAGGATACTTCTTACAAAGGCGCGATTAGCTTTGTCGAAATCGGCGATCGCAATATATTTCGAGAATATGTGACCATCAATCGCGGTACTGGGGAAGGCTCAAAGACAAAAATTGGCAACGACAATTTACTGCTCACAGGCGCTCATATTGCCCATAACTGCAACATCGGCAATCGCATCACTGTGGTCAATAATGTTTTACTAGCAGGCTATGTAGAAATTCAAGACCATGCGTTTTTGGGTGGTGATGTAGTAGTGCATCAATTTACAAGAGTTGGCGCATACGCGATGGTGCGCGGACAGACTCGCCTCGGCATGGACGTACCACCTTACTGCATGGCAGTAGATACAAATATGGTGTCAGGGCTAAATAGTCTTGGGCTACGCCGCAACGGGTTTAGTCACGAGCGCCGCCGTGCCATTCTTGATGCTTACAAAATCATCTATAAATCACATCGAAATCGCTCCCAAGCGATCGCCTTTTTAGAGTCAACTTCTGAGTATGCCGATAATCCTGACATCAAGCTGTTTTGCGATTTTATCAAAGCAAGCCGCCGTGGTGTTTGCAAAGTTTATGAAAAAGAAGCAGGAAGGGCTGAAGAAGAACGCGACTAAATAAATGGCAGCTATATTGAGAATTGCTACTAATTTTGCAAAACTTATTGACAATAATAATCAATAAGTTTAAGGTATAAACACGAATGAAGTTCTGATTCGGAAGTTCGACTCAGCCCCGTTTCATTGTTCATAGTTCAAATGCGTTGACTAGGATAGTTAGCCAAAGATGGTTTTACAAAGATTGCTAAACCATATTTATGTATGGCTTACTTTAGCTAGCTATCCTTTCTTTCTTTAGCCAAAATACAGATCAGCAAATTCTATAAATCTATAAAGAAGTTATTAAAAATTACTTTCAATAAATCTATGACCTTTAGACAATCCCCGTCTCCTCAAGTTGTGGCTATTTGCACTAGTCAATCTCTACGCCGATTTGATTTGCCGTTACTGCGATCGCTATCTCGGCAATATGCGATCGCCCAGTGGGAATATTGTCAGAACGTTGATCAGCCAGTGGATCTCAACCTCGCGATCGCAGGGTTACATGAGTTTATCCAAACTTGCCAAGACAAAGTGCATCTGGTGGGTCATGGTATCGCAGGACTAGTCGGCTGGCTCTACGCTAAGCAATATCCTGAGAGAGTGCGATCGCTGACAATGCTGTCTACGGGAGTTGACTTAGCAAGCAGTTGGCATAGTCACTACTACGAACAGCGTCAGTTAATTAGCTGTAGCCGAGAAGTAATGTTAATGAGGACGGCTTTTTATTTGTTTGGGTATCGGGACAAAGAGATGCTGTATTGGTTAGCCGAATTGCTCAAGCAAGATCTCGATAATTCCTTAGTGCCGCATTCCCTATTTGCACCTGCTCACATTGCGCCAACAACACTTGCCGTGCCAATGCTAGTCTGTGGCGCGATGGATGATTATGTAGCTGGCGGCGTGAACTCCTATCAAAAATGGAAACTCCATCTCAAAAATATCGACCGTCTATGGTTGAGCAACAGTGGCAAGCATTTTTTTCACTATTCACAGTCGCAGACAGTTAGCATCCAGATTCGCTCTTTTTGGAATTCCCTAACTTTATTAAAAGCAACCAGTTTTAGCAATGTACAAATAAAAGTCTAAGTAGATACTCCCTTCCCAGTGAAAGATTAGCGTTGCGGCGCTTCGCGCCGCAACGCTAATCTTTCACTGGGAAGGGAGTAGGCATAATAAAAACCAAAACCAAAAAAGCTGTGGCGCACGCTGCGCGTGCGCCACAGCTTTTTTGGTTTTAAGGTTTTTATTATGCTTACCTGCTTGTAGATGTCGCTACTTGTATCAGGACAAATCAAAACCCAAAAGAGAGATGCGGCGCGCTGCGCCGCATCTCTCTTTTGGGTTTTATGTCTATAGCAAACAAATGTAGCTTTAGTTCGATAATTTAGGTACGATAAGTTTGGGGGAGCAAAGATATAACAGGATAAGCAATTTGCACGCATAATTTTGGAGGTTTTTATGAGGCAGGCTAGATTTCTGGTACAGAGCAGACAATTGCCGCGACAGGATCGTACTTCAGCGATCGCTGATCTAGAGAAAAGTTTGCAGAGTAGCGCAACTTCTGAAAATTCGAGAAGCTCGTTCCAAATTCTCTTGGATTTAGCAGTGGAACTGATGGCAACTAGGCAGCAAGATGCGATCCATAGAGCTAAGTCTCTGATCCATCAAGCTAAAGAGCTGTTAGAACAAGACTTCACATCAAGTCCCGCTCAAGATTCCTTATTTCAACAGGAAAATCTGGCTTATTTGCTTTATGTACAGGCAATTTTGTCAGTATCTACAATCGAGATGAATACGGCTTTAGATCAACTACAGGGTGCTTACAATATTTATAACGATCTTAATCATGCTGAAGGGCGATCCTTGATCGATGACACCCTTGGTCAATATCACCTCCAACTCTACAATTCACAATTAGCTTTATCTCACTTAGAGCGATCGCTATCTTTGCGCCTTGATGGAGAAGATAGGGCAATCGCTCTAAGTTATATACATTTGGGGTGTTTGTACTTAGTTACGACCGAGCTAGCTCAGTCCGCCAGTTTGTTTAATAGTGCCTTAGAAATTGCGATCGCCAATGCTGACGAATATTTGAGACGACAAGCTCTCAAGGGACTGATCAAAATCGCCATCGCTCAACGTGAGTGGGCATCGGCGTTCTCCATGCTCAAAGATGTTATCGGTTTGTTAAAAGAGCCGACTGATACGATCGAAATTGGTTATTTATACTGCGATCTAGCCGAATCCTTGCTAGGTAATGATCAAGTAGAAGAAAGCCTAATCTGCGTTAGGATTCAAGTCCTGCCTAGATTTCGAGACTTTCAATATTCCCAAGGAATTGCGATCGCCAAACATTTGAGGGGACGCATTTATGTGCAGCGTTTATTAGTGGGGCTAGACTCTTTAGATGAAGATGCGATAGAAACAGCAGAAGATTCCTTAATCGATGCTTCTATAACATTTGAGCAATTTGGCATGATGTTTGAATATGCTAAATCTCTCTATGACTTAGCTTCGCTCTATCAGTTATGCAGTAATTCTCAACTTCAATATCAGTATCAGGGCAAGTCTTTGCGATCGCTAGAGCTTGCCCTCAGCGTCTTAGATAAGATTGGCTTGAGTAATAGTGAATTGGCTTCTAAAGTTGATGCATTACTCGATCAAGTAATGCGAAAGGGTTAGACCATAGCAAATACAGCGCTTCGCGCTGTATTTGCTATGGCAATATCGTGGCACTCTTTTGCGTGCCTATTTAAAAGAACCAAAAAGCTATGGCGCACGCTGCGCGTGCGCCATAGCTTTTTGGTTCTTTGCATATCTGCTTAGTAGATAGGTAGAGTAAAGCGAAAACAACTGCCTTTCTTGCCGATCGCATCATCGACCCAAATATGACCATAATGCGCCGTAATAATGCGGCGGCATAGCGACAAACCAATACCATAGCCATCGGCTTCATCATCGCGTTCGAGGCGATAGCGTTCCTCAAAAACGCGATCGCGCATTTCTGAGGGAATCCCAGGGCCATTGTCGGCAATACTAACCTCAATTTTTTGAGCTGTGCGATGCATGACAGTCAACTCAATTTTGCCGCCTTCGGGAGTATATTTTGTGGCATTTCCCAAAAGGTTGATCAGGACTTGACGAATTTTTTCCTGATCAACATATACGTGGGGCAGATCTGTAGGGATATCTTTGACTAACTTTTGGTACTTGTTTTCCAAACATTTACTTAAATAAAAGTCACTAATTACACTGTGGCAAAGTTGATCAAATTGAATTTTTTGGCGCTGAGTACGAAATTTAGCATTGGCTCCTCGCCCCGCTTCAAGAATATTGGTGATCATACTGTCCGCGTCTTTTGCCTTGGTGCGGGCGTGTTTGAGCAATCGCGATACCATTTGTGGATCAATTTTATCGGCACTTTTTTCAATGGTATCGATCGCTAGCAAAATTGCCGTGAGAGGATTGCGTAAATCATGGGCAAGCATTCCTAACACCCGATCTTTAAAGCGAATCTGCTCTTCGATTTCCGCCTTTTCCTGCGCTAACCGAAACGCCTCATCAGCAAGATGGGCAATCGCATTCATATACTCAATATTTTGAGCAAGTTCGGGCGGATGATTATGGGTTTGATCGCTTACCTGTTGTTTCCAAGTCCCCCAGCAGCTTGCTAGCAGGGTGAGAATGTTTTTCCCTGCGATGGTCTGACGGGGTAGGGGCGACAGCTTCAGCAATGCTGGCGACATGACCACCTTAAAGAGTTCGGCTAATTGGGGTTGGCTAGCGACATTTATTATTTGCAGTTCCGAGTGGCAGTCTTTTTCGCGCAGCAAAAATTCTTCTACTTCCCTGACGAGATCCTTAGCTTTGGGGCGATCGTCAATAAATAGTAAAAGTTGTAAGGTTGATTCAGGTAATGTTGGAACAGTCCTCATTGGTTTGCGGACTCGCAACGACTTTGACTAGACAAATTTTAAGATATTCTTAATAATTATATTATTATTCCCATGAGTTTACCTCAACAACGTTGGCATATTTTTGACGCTCAACCCGATCTAGCCCAAGAGATCGCGGACTCAACAGGGCTTTTACCCATAATCGCTCAGGTTTTGCTAAATCGCGGTATAAATACATCCCAAGCTACCAAAATATTTCTTGATCCAGAGTTAGAGGAGCTTCCCTCGGCAATTCAGGCTTTTCCTGATTTGACCAAAAGTGTCGAGCGCATTGAGACGGCAATTAAAAATGGCGATCGCATCACGATTTGTGGCGACTATGATGTCGATGGTATGACTAGCACCGCTTTACTAATTCGCACGCTGAAAGTATTGGGGGCAGTGGTCGAATACGAGATTCCTAGACGCATGACTGAAGGCTATGGGATTAACACGCGGATTGTCCGAGATTGTCATGAACGCGATGTGAAATTAATCATTACTGTCGATAATGGCATCACCGCGTATGAGGCGATCGCCCTTGCCGAATCCTTAAATATTTCTGTTATTGTCACCGATCACCACGAAGTCCCCGAAGACCTCAGTAAAATTCCACCCGCCACGGCAATTTTAAATCCCAAATATCAAGTTGATCCCGCATCTCCTTACTTCACGATCGCTGGCGTAGGGGTTGCCTATGTGCTGGCACTTGAACTAAGCGATCGCTTCGGTAAACGCGCTGAATTAGAGCAACCGATTTTAGAACTATTTACCCTCGGCACGATCGCCGATCTTGCTTCGCTAACAGGCATTAACCGCCGCTTGGTTAAAAAAGGGTTACGCTTACTTTCTCAATCCAAAGTCATTGGCATTATTGCGCTGATTAATGAATCAGGCATTAGTAAAGATAAACAAGTAGGGATGAAACCTGAAGCGATCGGGTTTGGGCTGGGTCCCCGAATTAATGCGATCGGTCGAATTGGTAATCCGCAAACAATCATTGACCTGTTGACCTGTGATGAGATGGGAGAGGCGATCGCACTGGCGCAAGAATGCGAATCTACTAATAAAAAACGCCAAGAGCTTTGTAAAAATATCGAACAAGAGGCGATCGCCTATATGACTAAAAGAAAGTCAGAGGGTTTTGATATTAAAAAGGAGCGGGTTTTAGTGATTGTGGATCGTGAAGTGCAATCAGCCCTCACCCCCAGTCCCTCTGCCGCAGGAGAGGGGAGCAAGACTTCTGGTAAACGTAAAAAAGCATCAACAGAATCTTTGGCGACTAATGACAATAAAGATGCAAATCTTGCTCCCCTCTCCCCTAATGGGAGGGCTGGGGGTGAGGGCTGGCATCATGGCGTAATCGGTATTGTTGCCTCGCGATTAGTCGAACGTTACGGCGCACCAGTTTTTATTGGAAGTTATGAAGATTCTGAAGAAGAGGGAAATCATCAAGGTGCAACTGTACGCTTCTCAGTGCGGGGAATTCCTGAGTTTCATGTTTTTCATTCCCTTGAATATGAATCTGTTAAAAATATTCGTAACAAAGGCGGTGGACATAAGGCGGCGGGAGGCTTCACACTTCCTGCGGAGAATATAGAAAAACTGCGGCAAGGACTGCGGGAATTTGCCGATCGCGAACAGATTCTATCTAGTCACATCATGCCCTTAATTAATGTCGATGTTTGTGCTGATCTTAGTGATATCTCGATGACTATGCTGCAAGCTTGCGATCGCCTCCAGCCTTGTGGATTAGGCAACCCCGATCCTGTGTTTTATAGCAAAAATGTGCGGGTACTTTCCCAACAAACTCGCGGCAAAGATAAAATCAAACATCTTTCTTTAGAACTTGATACAGGTAATGGCAAGATTAAGGCGATCGCATGGCGTTGGGGAGAATACTGTCCTGTACCTAATTATGTGGATATTGCTTACAAGTTACGCGCAAATCAATGGCAAGATACAACTTCAGTAGAATTAGAAGTAGTTGGTATTCGCGAGGCAACAGGTACAGCAATGGAAAGTTCTCAAAATTCGCCTAAACATTTGCAATTGCAATATAAATCTGCGCCTGTGATTACCAAGTTTCCGCAATGGCAAAAACTAGGCGAAGCGCCACGCCCTTTACCGCGTCCATTATTGCTATACGGTTGCGATCGCCCCGCCGATAAGTTTAAGGGTGATGTCGATTGCGATCGCCCAAATCGTAATCGGATCGAGGGTAATCAAGATTATGCAGCGATTGTGTTCTGGACATTGCCACCCTCTTTTACGCATCTGCAATGGTTAATGGCAACAGCCAAGCCCGACCATATCTATCTTGGCGACCATATTCCCCCAGTTATATCAATTGAGAATTTGCGAGAACAAATCCAATCTCTCGACTTAGAAAATCATCCACTTAATCTATTAGATATCGCCCAGCAATGGTGGATCTCGCCCAGTGCGATCGTCTCTGCCTTAAGAGAACTAGGCTATACCTGTAATTTCCCAAATACATTACCGCTTGAATCAGAATTATTGAAAATGCAAAAGTGGTACAGCATAGATATCAATAAACTTACAAATATTCTCGAATGTTCTTAAATAAAACCCAAAAGAGAGTGGCGGCGCGAAGCGCCACCACTCTCTTTTGGGTTTTGATCACAAGAAACGGCAAGGGTGGCTGCTTCGCAGCCACCCTTGCCGTTTCTTATGATCTTATTATGGTGCTGTTGATAGCGCTGCTACTGACTTGGCAGTCGGAGCCTTAGCTTGAAGAAACTTGGTTTCTTGGACAGCTTGGTTAGATATCGCGAAAAGGGGATTAGAAGCTACACCTGCGATCAAAGTGAAGACTAGAGTAAAGACGATCGCCGCTTGCAGAGGCTTCATCCCAGTTTGAGTCCATGTAATTTCAGGATAATTTTTGACCGACTCAGACATTTCTTGAGCTTCTTTGACAACCATCATCTTGACAACACGGATGTAGTAATAAAGAGATACCACACTCATCACTAGAGCTAACAAAACTAAGCCATAGGCGTGAGCTTGCCAGCCCGCCCAGAAAATATAGAGTTTGCCAAAAAAGCCAGCCAGCGGCGGAATACCACCTAAAGATAAGAGGCAAACACTCAAGGCAAGCGTCAGCAACGGATCTTTTTGGTATAGTCCGCTATATTCGCTAATTTGGTCAGTACCAGTCCGCGAAGAAAATAAGATCACACAGGCAAATGCGCCCATGTTCATGAATAGATAAAGAATCAAATAGAAAATCATGCTGGCATAACCCGCTTCGGAGTCAAGCACCATTCCTAGCATTACAAATCCAGCCTGACCAATTGAAGAGTAAGCCAACATCCGTTTAATGCTAGTCTGCGCGATCGCTACCACATTGCCCAAGACAATACTCAGAACTGTGAGGACTACAAAAACATAGTGCCACTGCTGCGATGCGATCGGGAAAGCCGTAATTAAAAATCTCAGTGCTAGTCCAAAACCAGCCACCTTAGAGCCGATTGATAAAAAAGCAACTACTGGTGTCGGAGAACCTTCATAGACATCGGGAGTCCATTGGTGAAAGGGGACAGCCGAGAGCTTAAACGAAATACCCGCAATCACAAATACCATCGAAATAATCAGGGCTGTATTGCTGACTGTAATCTGAGAGGCGATCGCTGACAGTGAAGTTTCACCGCCCGATAGTCCATACAGCAGAGACATTCCATATAAGAAAATAGCTGAGCTAGCCGCACCAACTAGTAAATATTTGAGAGCAGCTTCATTGGATCTAGGATCGCGCTTAGTATAGCCAGACAACAAGTATGACGAAATACTCAAGGTTT
>Ga0136636_10001260_pt1 | contig 14603 bp, 13 predicted proteins | sample AntDrymUQ8522106_2_FD_104653 | JGI IMG/M metagenome (GOLD analysis project Ga0136636, IMG submission 104653) | Polar desert sand microbial communities from Dry Valleys, Antarctica - metaG UQ852 (21.06) | ecosystem: Environmental > Terrestrial > Soil > Desert | place: Antarctica: Dry Valley... | reverse complement strand
TAACGTCTGTCTGTTGTTTGGCGTAAGCTTAACGATTTTTTTGACGTCGTTTACAAAACCCATGTCGAGCATCTGATCGGCTTCGTCGAGTACCAATGTATGCAAATGATCGAGGTTGATAAATCCTTGTTTGTACAAATCAAGCAATCTGCCCGGAGTCGCGATTAATACATCGACACCTTTTCGTAGTACATCGACTTGCGGAATCTGGGAAACGCCACCAAAAATGGTGAGTTGCGTAATATTGGTATACTTTCCGTAGCTGTCAAAATTCTGGCCGATCTGCACGGCAAGTTCACGCGTTGGCGTAATGACAAGTGCCCGGATGGTTTTGGCTCTGTTTGAAGAACCCATGCGGTGCAAGTTATGGATAATTGGAATGGCAAAAGCCGCCGTTTTACCGGTTCCGGTTTGTGCACAACCAACGAGATCTCGTCCGGCTAAAATGGTTGGAATGGATTGTTCCTGAATTGGGGTGGGTTGGGTATAGCCTTCTTCTGCGACGGCTTTCTGGATACTTTTAGAAAGTAATAAATCTTCGAATAACATAAATGGTAAAATTAAAAATCGGTTTTATACCGGATTCGCGCCAAAGATAGCGTAATTTATATTAAGTGGATTTTAGGTTTAGAAATTGACCGTGATATTGTGAAGTATACCTTCTGATGGATCATTCGCCTTCATAAAATCGGTGACCAGATAGCCAATAACTTTACCGATGAGGTGATTGTTTTTTTCCTCTCCCAGATCGGGTGCGCCTTCGCAAATGTGCAAATAGGTGGCATTTTGGTTTTTTCCGAAATAGTGCGTAAACTGGCGGACTTGCTCGATTGAAAAACCGCTCATCGTCATGGCGCTGCTCGCAATATTGGGAACTGCATCAAGGTCAATTTCGATTCCGTACGGCTCATTTTTGATAAACTCGTGCGACTTCGACATTTCGTCGTCAAAATCTTTCAACCTGCGAATGGCAATCTCATCATAAGTATTGAACCGGACGCGATCATGGATTTTTTTGATGATACTCAGCACTTTCTTGGAAGTATAATTTTCATGCAGTCCGAAAATGAAATATTTATGCAGAAATCCTTCCTCAAACGCATACGAGAAACCGTTGCCGCTGTGGCGTCCTTCGAGAATCCTGAAATCGGAATGTGCGTCGAAGTTAATCGCATTTATCGGTCTTCCTTTGGCAAGCGCTGCGCCTTTGATATTTCCGTAGGAATTATTATGACCGCCGCCAATGACAATTGGGATTTTTCCCGATTTGATTATCGTACAAATGATGTGCGCGACCTCCTTATCAATTCTCACGACGGTGTCGCTTAGTTTCTTGCGGTCGGCGATATTCTGGTAATCAAGGTCCTTGACGCTTTCCATTTCTGCTGCTACATCAAGCTGGCCCAAAACCAGGAGTTCATTACCTTTTGAAAAGCGGTTGAACTGAATGTTAGCGATGCTTTTAATCGCGCTTTCCCACGCCGATGCAGCGCCCGGTCGACCAGAGTTGGCTCGTACGCCGATATCTTCAGGAATTCCCAATAATGCATATCTGGCGGGACAGTCCTTCAAGAATTTTGCTATGTCAATGTTTTTAGGGACCGTCAGCATTTTCTCGCCAAACTTGATTTCACCGCTCCTGTGATTCGTGATTTTAGCGAGGTCGCTAATGTGAAACGGAATCAGCTTTTCCATAAAAACTTATTTTTAACATTTAGGGTAATATAATGTTGCAAACTTACGTTATTAGGACAAATATTATTATTTTTGTTAAAACAATATATAAAAAAATTATGGAAAATCAGAAAAGCAATTCAAATTTAAAAGCCGTCATTGCAATACTGGCAGTACTTCTTATTGGAAGTTTAGTGTATATTTTTAAGATGACTTCGGATGCAAAAGCGTTGCAGACAGAACTGACTACCACCAAATCAGACAAAGACACGGTGATGAAGGATTTGGAAGCGTTGAAAGCAACTTACGACGCCGCCATTGCCGAAAACACTTCCATGTCAGATGAATTGATTGCTGAAAGAGAAAAAGTGGTCAATCTTATGGCTGACCTTAAGAAATCAAAAGGCGATGCTTCATCTATGGCCAAATATAAAAGCCAATATTTCGCTTTGGAGAACAAAATGAAAGGGATGATGGCTGAAATCGAAACCCTCAAGAAAGATAATACCCTATTGACTACACAACGCGATAGCACCGTAATGGTTTTGGGCGAAGCTAAGAAATACAATGAGGTGTTGGTCGGACAGAACGAAGAGTTGTCTAAAACCGTAGAAATTGCCTCCAAACTCAATGTGTTGAACCTTAAAACGGCTGCATACAAACTCAGAAGCTCAGGGAAACAAATCGAAACCGAGAAAGCGAGAAGAGCTGATGTATTGAAAATTAGCTTTACCATCGCGGAAAACAAAGTAGCCAAATCAGGCGATAAAACTTACTTCGTTCAAGTAATCGACAGCAAAAACAATGTATTGGGTGAGAAGAAGACAGAAACTTTCGGATCTGAAATTCTGACCTATAGCTTCGCAACAACTGTTAAATACGAAAACAAAACGGTTGAAGTGACGCAAGATTTACCGGGATCAAATTTTGAAAAAGGCGTATATTTCGTCAATGTTTTCGACGGAAAAGAATTGGTATCAAAATCAAGTTTTACGTTGAAGTAAGCTCCGAAAGAATAAAAAGAAAAAGGAATCCACATCGGGTTCCTTTTTTTATGCAATACAATTTCCGTCAATCAACACCTGATCGATAAGGTTGCTTCCAAAAGCATATGGCAGTTGGTAAAAGGAGGTCATGGGTTTGGTGATGATCACATTTGCTTTTTTGCCAACTGTAATGCTGCCGTGGGTTTTTGAGATTCCCATGGCGTAAGCACCGTTGATTGTGGCTGCGTTGATCGCTTCTTCGGGTGTCATTTTCATTTTAATGCAAGCCGTTGCCACGACAAAATTCATATTTCCCGATGGTGTCGAACCCGGATTGAAGTCGGTTGCCAATGCCAAAGGAAGGCCGGCATTCATCATTTCGCGCGCCGGAGTATACGGAATACTTAGAAAGTAAGAGCACGACGGCAAGGCAACCGGCATAGTATCTGAATCTTTCAAAATCGCCATATCTTCGGAGTTCATGATTTCGAGGTGGTCGACTGACAGCGCTTTATTGGCAACGCCCACAGCAACTCCGCCAATGGTATTGAATTGATTTACGTGAATTTTCGGCGTCAGTCCGCGTGATAAGCCGGCTTTTAAAATCATATCTGTTTGGGCGGTAGAGAAATAACCCGTTTCACAAAAGACATCAATGTATTCGGCCAAGTTTTCAGCTGCGATCTTCGGAATCATTTCATTGATGATTAGATCGATATAACCTTGTTGGTTTTCCTTATATTCTAACGGGAAAGCGTGCGCGCCGAGGAAAGTTGCTTTGATTGCAACTGGGTAATTTTCTTTCAGTTTTCGGATGACGCGCAGCATTTTAATCTCATCAGCAACGGTGAGTCCGTAACCCGATTTAATTTCGACAGCTCCGGTACCGAGCGCCATCACTTCTTCAAGCCGCAACTTAGATTGTTCATAGATATCTTCTTCGGAGGTGTCATGCAGTTTTTTCGCCGAATTTAAAATGCCGCCTCCGCGATTCGCAATTTCTTCATACGTTAATCCGTTGATCCGATCAACAAATTCTTGTTCGCGATTGCCCGCATAAACGATATGCGTATGACTGTCGCACCAACACGGAAGTACCATTTTCCCCATTGCATCAATGGTCTTTTCGGGTTTGATCGCCGGACAATCGGCCATTGGTCCGAAAGCCGAGATCGTGTCGCCTTCGAGCAGCAGAAACGCATTTTTTATAGAGGGCAAAATGGCCATATCGGCGCCTGAAACCTTATCGATATGAACTTCCCGAATTTGTAAAAGTTCTTTTATATTGATGATCAGCGTTTGCATGAAGAATTTTTTGTAAATGTAAAAGGGAATTTTAAAAACTCCTATCTTTATGACAAATTATTGCGAAGTGAAGAGGATCAAATATAAGGAAGTTAGAAAAGTCCAACCCAATTACTATGAGTATACCGGAATCCACAAAACCGATCCTGTCGAAATGCAGCTATTCGTCTATGACGACGATGGTTATGAGGAATATAAGAAAGTATCACTGCAGCGCGCCAAAAAAGAGATAGAAGACGAACTACAGCTTGATGATGTTAAATGGCTCAATGTGCACGGACTTCATGATTGCGAACTAATTCGTGAAATTGGCGAAATGCTGTCGATCGAGACATTTATCATCACCGACATTCTCAATGTTTCCAGGCGAAGTAAAATGGAGGAACTCGACGATATTCTGTTTTTCAGCATCAAGTCGGTTTTACCAGGAATTGACTATGAAACCGTAACGGTCGAGCAGATCAGTTTTTTGCTCAAGGACAACCTGCTGATTTCTTTCCAGGAGAAGAAAAGTGATTTTTTTACGCACATTCGAGAACGCATCCAAACCCACAGCGGCATTGTACGGAAAAAGAAAAACGACTATCTGTTATTTCTGTTACTAGAGGCGGTGATGGAAAATTTCTACATTACGCTCGAATTTTATGAAGATCAAATAGAAGCGTTAATGCTCGAAGCCAAGACCAGCGACAAACCCGACATTTTGGTCCGCATTGAGAAAACCCGCGAAAACATCAACTTTCTTAAACGCTCAATCTTACCTCTACGCGACGCACTTTACAATCTTAAAACCGGTCAGGACGAAGTGCTCTTCGATGGTATCGAAAAAGTCAACTATAACTTTTTTGCGCGGTTGCACCAGAAAGCACTTGAATTGCTCGAACAAATCGAATATGATATGAACACACTTGACAGCGCATCGAGTTTTTACTTTTCGTCTCAAAACCATCGAATGAACGAAATCATGAAAATCTTGACTGCGGTTTCTGTCATCTTTATGCCACTGACATTTATTGTAGGTGTTTACGGAATGAATTTCGACTATATGCCAGAACTGAACATGAAATATGGATATTTTGAAGTCCTTGGCGTGATGTTCGTGCTGGTTTTGGGAATGGTATATTTTTTTAAGAAAAAGAAATGGTTTTAATTTCGCCTTAGCTTAAAAAAAATTCCTTTTATCGAACTAACATTGAGCGGGAATTCTAAAAACACATGCAGGATGCTTACAACCCATCCGTAAATTTCTACAGTTGGGTAGATAAATATTTCATAGTTTTAGACGCCGAAATATATTTGCCCCAACAAAATCAAACACATGAGTACTATTTTTACTTGGACTTTTTTATTCTTCACAGCCATTACGTTTTCGCAAAATACGATTTCAGGCCAAGTGACCGACCAGAAAGGAAAGCCGGTTGCGGGCGCCAATATTTTTCTCGAAGGCACCTATGACGGAACTTCAAGCGACGAGACCGGAAAATTTTCGTTTACAACTACTGAAAAAGACAACCAAATGTTGGTGGTGAGTTTCTTGATTTACGAAACGTCCAAAACCCTAATTGATGTTGCGAATTTCCAGAACAAAACAATCAAACTCCGCGAAAGCGTCAATTCACTTGATGCCGTTGAGGTCACCGCCGGTACCATGCAATCTGGTGATAAAGCGCGTGTTTCGGTTTTAAAACCCTTGGATATCGTAACGACTGCGGGCTCGGCGGGAAATATCATCGCTGCATTGCAAACTTTGCCCGGAACCCAAACGGTAGGCGAAGACGGGCGATTGTTTGTACGCGGTGGAGAGGCCGATGAAACCCAGACGTTTGTTGACGGAATACGCGTGGCACAGCCTTATGGTGCTTCGGCAAACAACTTACCAACGCGTGGGCGGTTTTCACCTTTTTTGTTTAGTGGGATTTCGTTTTCGACAGGCGGCTATTCTGCCGAATATGGCGAAGCACTCTCAAGTGTTTTGCTGCTCAATACCGAAGATGAACCAACTCAAAATAAGACTGACATTGCATTGATGACCGTCGGACTCGGACTCGGACATACACAGAAATGGAAAAAAAGCTCGCTGAGCGTGAATACTGCGTACCTCAATCTTACACCATATCAAGCCTTGATTCCGCAGAATGTAGATTGGAACAAACCTTATCAATCATTGTCAGGCGAATCGGTTTACCGCTATAATTTCAACAATGGAATCTTTAAGTTGTATGCCGCTTTTGATGCATCGGAGTTCGATATTAACCAGGAAGATGTCAATACCTTTCCTAGAAAAGTGAGGCTCAACCTCGACAACAATAATTTTTACCTCAATACTTCTTATAAAGGCAATTTCGGTAGCTGGCAGATTACAACCGGACTCAGTTACGGTTACGGGCAAAATAAAATTGATATCGATTCGGCGCACGTTGGTAATGCCGAGAATGCTGCGCACTTAAAACTCAAACTCAGAAAGAACTTTTCAGACCGTTTTAAATTGTCATTTGGTGCCGATTATTTTATCACACAGTTTGACGAAGATTTAAATTTCCCAACCGGAATGGCAAACAATGGATACAATTCGAATATAGCTGCGATTTATACCGAAGGCGATATTTTCTTCTCTAAAAACTTTGCGGCTAAAGTTGGATTGCGTGCTTCAAACAGTGATCTGCTTCATGAAACGACGTTGTCTCCAAGGCTTTCTGTTGCATACAAAGTCGCGAAAAACAGCCAGTTCTCTTTCGCTTACGGAACCTTTTCGCAACTTCCGAAAGCAGATTATCTCAAGCTTTCAAAAACCAGCAAATTCGCGAATGAAGAGGCTGCGCATTATATTTTTAATTTCCAGTATAGCAAGAATCGGAAGACTTTGCGCGCCGAAGCTTATTACAAAGATTATGACCATCTTGTTAAATTCGGAACCAATGCCGTTGGTGATACGTTCCATTCCAATACTGGTTCGGGTTATGCACAGGGATTGGATTTGTTTTGGCGTGATGGCTATACGATTAAAAATGTCGAATATTGGGTTTCGTATTCCTATATCGACACCAAGCGCAACTACAGGGATTTCCCCATAGCGGTCACGCCGAGCTTTGTTGCCGATCACAGTTTGTCTATCGTTACCAAATATTGGATCACTGATTGGAAATCACAATTGGGGCTGACGAACAGTTTCAGCACAGGCAGGCCGTTTAACAATCCGAATGAATCGACACAAAATCCGGCAAAGTTCATGAACGGAAAAACCAAGGGTTATAACAGTTTGAGTCTCAGCTGGGCTTATCTGTTGTCGCAACAAAAAATATTGTATTTTTCCGTGTCCAATATCATCGGGACAGCTAATGTTTTCGGCTACCAGTACGCCAATAATCCGGTTAACGGAGTGTACAACAGAAGGGAAATCATACCTACTGCCGACCGTTTCTTTTTCGTAGGTTTCTTTTGGACAATCAGCGACAACAAGAAAGACAACCAACTTAATAATCTCTAACAGTTCATCCTTTGAAATTGACAATTCAGTCAATAACAGTTCGGTAAAACAAACAACCTGAATACATTTGCTACAACAAAATAATAGATATGAAAAAAATATTTATAGGATCGTTTTTCCTGATTTCAGGAATGCTGCAAGCGCAGAAAGTTAGTCTCATCGTTGACATGACAAGTTTTAAAAGTAACGATGGACGAGTGAAGATTGGCCTTTACAATTCAGAAACCAATTTCCTAAAGTTGCCATTAAAAAGTCTGGCCGCGGATATTAAAAATAGGGAAGCGTCAGTCACTTTCGAAGGAATTGAAAAAGGTGAATATGCGGTTTCGATTTACCATGACGAAAACAACAACGGGCAGCTCGATACCGGTTTTATGGGAATCCCAAGTGAAGGTTACGCTTCGTCTAACAATGCAAAAGGATTTATGGGTCCGCCGAAATATGCCGATGCCAAAGTGAACGTCAATACAAATTCCAAAATAACAATCACAGTAAATAACTAAACACAAGATTATGAAGCAATTTATTTTAGCAGCAGTCATTTTAATCTCGGGCTTTGCAACGGGCCAGGGAAAATTCGAAGAAGGAATGGGAAAAGCATTCGCACTTTGGAAAGAAGGAAAAAACACAGAAGCTTCCGACATGTTTGAGCGAGTCGCCGCAGCAGAGAAAGCAAGCTGGCTCCCAAATTATTACGTAGCACTGGTCAATACCACAAGCTCATTCGGCACAAAAGACAAAGAAAAAGTCAATGCATTGCTTACTAAAGCGCAAAACGTACTAGACGTAGAAATGGCAAAAGACCCTGAAAATCCCGAAATTCTGATTATGCAGGCGATGATTTATACCGGCTGGGTAGCTTTCGACCCAATGACATACGGAATGTTATTGTCAGGCAAAGTCATCGAAGCTTATGACAAGGCGATAGCGCTGGCGCCAAACAATCCGAGGGCTGTCTTTGGAAGAGCCGAATATGAAATGGGCGGCGCGAAGTATTTCGGAACCGATACGAAACCGATGTGCGCCCAAGTAGACAAAGCCGTTGCGCTTTTTGAATCTTTCAAACCTGAAACGCCATTCTCACCAAAATGGGGCTTAGACAGAGCATTGAAAACGCAACAGGAATGTAAGCAACAATAACGCAATATGTAAAACAGCGAATGAAGCCATCTTTAAAGAACTGGATCAGAGGATTGTATTTGACGTGTGCCATTTTCGTGGTGTTGCAGCTAGTCAATTTTCTGATGGGCGCACCAATCAACGTCGACAGTAACCTGCTCATTGCATTCGCGTTCACAGCGTTGTATACGCTTTCACTGATGTTTGCCAATGGATATATTTTTCGATTGCTCGATAAGATTTTCCACAAAGACAGGTTTTCCAAAAAACGGCTTTTGATAGGTTTTCTGAGTTCATTCATCGTTTCCTTAACCGTAATTTTTTTGCTTCGGATTTTTGAAGATGTTATCGTCGAGCAAAAGCCGTTCGAAGTTTTTCTTGCTAAAGAAACCGCGTCGAATTATCTGGTGGCTATTATTATCATGTTCTTTGTTACGCTGTCATTCTACTCGTTCTATTTTTATCGGGCGTATCAGGATAATAAATTCAAACAGCAAAAGATTATCGCAGGCACGGCTAATGCAAAATTCGAATCTCTTAAGAATCAGATTGACCCGCATTTCCTGTTTAACAGTTTGAATGTACTTAGTTCGCTAATCGAAGAAAATCCCGAAAATGCACAGCGATTCACAACTTCACTTTCGAAAGTTTACCGCTATGTGCTTGAACAAAAGGATAAGGAACTCGTGTCAGTTGAAGAAGAACTATCGTTTGCCAAGACCTATATGAACTTGCTTAAGATGCGTTTTGAGAACAGCCTTTTTTACGAATTGCCTGAAACCATTCCAGATGACGCCAAAGTAGTACCGCTTTCGCTGCAATTGCTGCTGGAGAATACAGTCAAACACAATGTGGCAAGTGAACAACGACCGTTATATATCAGGATATTTGTGGAAGATGCTTATCTCATAATACAGAATGACATTCAGACGAAAGAAGTGTTGCAAGATAGGCAGGGCGTAGGATTACAAAACATTATCAACCGTTATGACATTATTACAAACCGGAAAGTGCTCATTAAGCAGGATGCAAAAATGTTTACAGTTAAAATACCTATATTGACCAAGCAAGTCTCCGTTATGGACACTACAGCAGAATACAATGAAGCCGATGCTTATTACAAAGCCAAAAAAAGAGTGGAGGAACTCAAAAGTTTTTATGCAAACCTGACTTCCTATTGCATCGTTGTTCCGCTTTTAGTCTTTATTAATTTGAATTATACGCCGGGTTTCCAATGGTTTTGGTTTTCGGCGGCGGGCTGGGGATTCGGAATTATCATGCATGCTTCAACAGTTTTTGGATATAGCACGAGCTGGGAAGAGCGGAAAATCAGGGAGATATTGAACAAGGAAGATCAGAAGCAAACGTGGAATTAAATCATTTAACGCAAAGCAAAATGGAAAAAGAATATCAAAACGAAGAGCGCTATTTCAAAGCGCGCAAGCAGGTGGAAAATATCAAAGGCTTCTATGGTAATCTCGCGTCGTACATTGTCGTAAACATCGGGTTTCTAATATTAAACCTGATTACTTCGCCAAACCATTTGTGGTTTTATTGGCCGATGCTAGGCTGGGGAATCGGAGTAATTTTCCACGCAATAAAAGTATTTAACTACATGCCGTTCTTGGGTAAGGAGTGGGAAGAGCGGAAAATTCGAGAATACATCGAAAAGGAAAGAAGAAGTAAAGAAAACTGGAAATAACCAATAACTTTCGCCATGAGTGATTTTAAAGAAAAATTTGCAGAAGAAGAAATGCTACGCAAAAATCCGGATGTGCACTATGTAAATGCTTACCGGAGAATGAAACGTATCAAGGGATTTTACGTCCATCTCTCGATTTATCTCCTCGTCAATATCTTTTTGATTGCCGTCAATGGAAGCGAAAGGGCTGAAGACGGAGAAAACTTCTGGCATTGGAAGACATTTACAATGGCCTTTTTTTGGGGGATTGGTTTGGTGGGACACGGTTTAACAGTTTTTTGTCGCGATGTCTTCTTTGGCAAGAATTGGGAAGAGAAGAAAATCCAGCAAATTATGAAAAGTAGCAACCGCGGTAAATGGGAGTAGTATAGGCCTATGAAGAAATATTTACCAATTATTGCAGTATTCTCGCTCATCAAGCTAACGATTCATCTTGTTGGAAATCGGAATTATGGTTTTCATCGCGATGAATTACTGCATTTGTCGGTAAGCGAACATCTGAATTGGGGCTATTTCGAGTTTCCGCCCTTTATTGCTTTGACCGGTCGGTTGGCTCATTTTCTTTTTGGTTACTCATTGTCAGGCGTCCGTCTTTTTGCAACCGCTGCCGGAATTGCAATCGTGATTCTGTGCTGTATGATAGCAAAAGAAATGGGCGGAAAAAGCAAAGCCATTATACTTTCGGGTGTCGGCGTACTAGCTTTTCTACCATTTTATCGCAATCATATGCTTTTCCAACCGGTTGCGTTCGATCAATTGTTCTGGACGCTGGGATTTTATTTAATCGTAAAATATATCAATATACAACATTCTAAATATCTCCTGGCTTTGGGAATCACCGCTGGGATCGGAACGATGAATAAATATACTTTTCTCGTTTGGGGAGTAGGCGTTACAGTTGGACTGCTATTTTATCACAACGGAAAATTGTTCAAACAAAAATGGATTTACATTGCCGGACTCATCGCTTTTTTAATCTGTCTGCCGAATATTATCTGGCAATATAGCCACAATTTCCCAATGTTGCTCCACATGCAGAAACTTAAGGAAAGTCAACTTGACGATATTGAACCCTTTGATTTCGCGCTCGCGCAACTCGATTTTCCGTTTACCTTCATCCTTGCGGGCATTGGGCTTTTAGCTTTGTTCGCAGACGCCAAGCTAAAAAAATACAAACCTCTAGGGATTGCAACCGTAGTAATTTTTGCTGTAATGTGGATCATGCAGTCCAAAGCGTATTACATTTTTGCAATCTACCCACTGCTATTTGCGGCTGGCGCGGTGAGGTTGGAAAGACTACTCGAACGAAAACCAATATGGAATTATCTGATTGTCGGAATTTTATTGCTTCCGGTAGTTTTCTATTTGCCCAAAGCCATGCCGATTTTACCGATTACAACACATATCGAATATGAAGGTCTGACGCCCAATAAAGAGGGACGAATCATACTCACCGATGACTATGCCGATATGTTCGGATGGGAAGAACAAGTCGCCTCTGTCGACAGCGTTTACAAAGCATTGCCGCAGTATGATAAAAACCGTTGTGTCATCTGGGCCGAAAATTACGGGGAAGCGGGCGCATTAAAAATCCTCGGCAAAAAGTACAACCTTCCAGAGCCAATTTGCATACATGGCAGCTTCTGGCTTTGGGGAGCAGGAAGCAGCAGCCGCGAAGTTTGCATCAGTATCGGGAATGAAAAGGAAGTGCTCGAACATTTTTACAGCAATCTTGAGTTGGTCAAAATAATCAAGCATCGGTACGCGATTGATGAGGAAAACAACATTCCGCTGTATATTTGCCGCGAGCCCAAAATTGACCTTGCCAAAAAATGGCCCGACCTCAAGAAGTATATTTTTGACTAATCAAACCTTATGAAAACGATTATCATCGAAGACGAAAAGCCCGCCGCACGTTTATTACAGCGCAAATTGGAAAAATTGAATATTGCCGTCGGCACCATGTTGCATTCTGTTGAGGAAGCGAAAGAATGGTTTCGAGATAATGAGCATCCTGATTTGATTTTTTTGGATATTCAATTGTCGGACGGACTCTCATTCGAAATTTTCGAGGCGATTGATATCAAAAGCGCGGTGATCTTTACCACTGCTTATGACGAATATGCACTAAAAGCTTTTAAGCTCAACAGCATCGATTACCTGCTCAAACCAATTGATGAAGACGATCTGGCAGTTGCTGTTTTAAAGTTCCGCGACCGATTCCCAAAACAAAAACCCTTGCAAGTCGATTTTGAAGAAATCAAAAGGATGCTTTCCAGCCCGTTTGAGAAAAGTTTTAAAAAGCGATTTACCGTCAAAATAGGGCAGCATCTGAAAGTGGTCACCATCGATGAAATCGAATGTTTTTTTAGTGAAAATAAAGGAACATACATCCATACTTTTGACAATCGGAACTATTTAATTGAGTCCACACTAGAGGTTTTGGAAAACGAATTGGACCCAATAAACTTCTTCCGCATCAGCCGAAAATATATCATTCCACTAAAAGCGATTAAGGAAATTGTGCTCTACAGCAACTCGCGTCTGAAGGTGATTTTACCTTCATATAAGGACGATGAAGTGATCGTAAGCCGGGAAAAAGTATCGGAGTTTAAAAATTGGATTGGCTAAATAAAATTAAATGCATCAATTACGTAACGCTATTTAAGATTTTCAATTTTAAGGTTTTAACGCATTCATATAGATTATATCTATGTACGTCTTTTGGACTTATTTTGACAATCTGTGCAGTGTAAAAGTCATTGCCGTCAAAAGCAAGAAAGCCATCACTTGATGCGTAAGTCCGAGCCATAATGGTACGCTGTAAAGCAAAGTAAAAACGCCCAAGCCGAATTGTAGAAATACCAAAATCACCAAAGCAGTCATCCCATTTTTTTGCCCGTTGTCAAGATTGTATTTTCTGCTTTTGAAGTATAAAAACAAAATCATCCCAACCACTAAATAAGCCAGCGTCCGGTGAACGAACTGCACGCCGCTTTTTCCCTCCGTCAAACGCAACAGCCAGTTCGACTGCTCGGCGAAAACACTGTCATGAATCAGTTGGCCGTCGCTCATCAGTGGCCAATGATTGTGAATCAGTCCGGCATTAAGCCCTGCGACAAACCCGCCATAAATGATTTGCAATAACAAAATCGCAAAGGTATAACGCGCAATCATTCGCAGTGAAACCATAGCCGGTTTTCGGAGTGGATACAACAAATCTAATGCAACCCACAGCGTGTATGCAAAAGTCACAAATGCAAAAGTCAGGTGCAACGACAGTCTGAAATGACTCACATCCGGATTGTTTACCAGTCCGCTTTTTACCATATACCAGCCGAAGAATCCCTGCAAAGCACCCATGCCCAAAAGCACGAAACATTTCTTGAGTGTAGCGCTGTCAATTTTTTTACGCCAAAGAAAATAAAGGAAAGGCACGATAAAAACAAGTCCGATGATTCGCCCAATGAAACGGTGAAACCATTCCCAGAAATAAATAAACTTATAATCCGATAGCGTAAAATTGTTGTGAATATTGACTTTCTGATACTCCGGAAACTGCTTGTAAGCCTCAAATGCAATGTTCCATTTTTCATCGGTAAGCGGCGGAAAAGTATCGGTCACCAAATGCCAGTCGGTCATCGACAAACCCGAATTGGTCAGTCGCGTAATCCCGCCCACAACAACCATAATAAACACTAACGCGCAGCCTGTAAGTAACCAGAGGATAACCGATTTGTTTTGATTTTTCATTTTTTGAAGCAGATGATTTGTTGTTGATCAATGTTGCTGTCCCGCTTTCCGCTGTATCTTTTGCTGCGCTGCGCAAAAGGATGCCGCTGCAATCGGGGCTATTATTGCCGTTTTGCTGTAATTATTGCGCTTTTTTTTCGTCAGATTGCTGCAATCCCATTTTTTGGGCGCGATCCATGAGTAACGCATACGCAGCTTCATAATCATTCGGAATTTCACCTTCGAGTATCGCTTCCTTGATCGCTTCTTTTAACGTTCCAATCTCACGCGACGGCTGCAAATCGAAAATTGCCATGATTTCCTCACCTGAAATCGGCGGCTGAAAATTGCGCACATGATCGCGCTCTTCAACTTCCACGATCTTTTGGCGAACGATGTCAAAATTGCGGTGGTATTTCTTAAATTTTATAGAATTCTTAGTCGTTATATCGGCCGCACAAAGAGTCATAAGACTTTCTACATCTTCGCCTGCATCGAAAACGAGTCGGCGCACAGCAGAATCGGTAACTTCCTGCGAAAGAACAATCGGCCTCGAACTCATCATGACCATCTTCTGTACGAATTTCATCTTCTGGTTCAG
>Ga0136636_10001258_pt1 | contig 14614 bp, 8 predicted proteins | sample AntDrymUQ8522106_2_FD_104653 | JGI IMG/M metagenome (GOLD analysis project Ga0136636, IMG submission 104653) | Polar desert sand microbial communities from Dry Valleys, Antarctica - metaG UQ852 (21.06) | ecosystem: Environmental > Terrestrial > Soil > Desert | place: Antarctica: Dry Valley... | reverse complement strand
GGGTAAAAAATGGCCCAATAAAGTATCGCCGGCAGGTATTGATGTAGATGATGCTGCCAAACAATTGTACGTTGCCACCAAGGATGATAATTCATTGTATGTAGTTGATCTGGTTACTAAAAAAACAATAGTGCAATTGCCATTAAGCGCCGAAGCGTATGGCTGTTTACTATCTCCTGATAAAAATGAAGTATACATTTCTTTATGGGGGGGAGATAAGGTGTTGGTGTACAATGTTGCTTCCAAAAAAATTACTGATTCTGTAAACGTGGGCGATAATCCCAACGAGTTGCTGTTATCAAAAAATGGCCAATATTTATTTGTTGCCAATGCAAATGACAACAGTGTTTCTGTAATTGATATCAAAATAAAAAAGGTAGTAGAAGTATTGAATGCAGCGCTGTATCCCAATGCCCCGGCGGGTTCTGCAAGTAATGGGCTGGCTTTGTCTGCTAACGAAAAAACCTTGTACATAGCCAATGCAGATAATAATTGCCTGGCGGTATTTGATGTATCGGCTATTGGTAATAGCAAGTCTAAGGGATTTATTCCGGTGGGTTGGTACCCTACCAATGTTAAGGTAATAGGTAAAAAAATATTTGTTAGCAATGGCAAGGGTTTTTCTTCCTTTCCCAATCCAAACGGGCCAAACCCTGTAGGTAAAAAGCAAAATGTCAGCTACCAAAAAAGTGATAATGCAAAGCCTGCAAAAGTGGATTACATTGGTGGTTTGATGAAAGGTACCATGAGTATTATTGATGAACCATCCGATATTTTGCTGGCAGCTTATTCAAAAAAAGTTTATCAAAATACACCTTACACAAAAGAAAGAGAAACCATTTCTAAAGGCGAGGCTGGCAACCCCATTCCAATGAAAGTAGGCGATACATCACCCATTAAGTATGTGTTTTATATCATTAAAGAAAACCGTACGTACGATCAGGTATTGGGTGATGTAAAAGAAGGTAATGGTGATACAAGCCTGGTTTTATTTGGTGAAAAAATAACACCCAATCAGCATAAGCTGGTAAACGAATTTGTGTTGATGGATAATTTTTATGTTGATGGCGAGGTAAGTGCTGATGGGCATAACTGGTCGATGGCTGCCAATGCAACTGACTACCTTGAAAAAAACTGGGTTACAAGTTATGGTGGCCGTGGCGGAGAATATGATGCAGAAGGAACCCGTGAAATTGCCAATCCTAAAAATGGTTTTTTATGGGATTTTTGCAAAAGAGCCAATGTAAGCTATCGCACTTATGGCGAGTTTGCAGATAATTACAAAGCTAATATTCCGGTGTTGGAAAATCATTTTTGTCCCTACTTTACCAGTTGGGATGAAAAGGTGAGAGACACTACCCGATTTTATCAATGGAAAAGAGAGTTTGATTCTTTGCTGGCTATTAAGCAGGTGCCACAGTTTAATTCAATTCGTTTTATAAACGATCATACAGAGGGGCAGCTCTTAGGCAGACCAACAGTGTTTGCGCATGTGGCCGATAATGATTGGGCTGTGGGTTTATTTGTGGAGTATTTATCCAACAGCAGCATCTGGAATGAGACGGCCATTTTTATTGTGGAAGATGATGCACAAAATGGATCAGACCATGTGGATGCTCATCGTTCTACAGCTTATGTAGCGGGTGGTTTGGTAAAAAGAAAGTTTGTAGATCATACCATGTACTCTACTTCATCTGTTTTGCGTACCATGGAATTAATTTTGGGCCTGCCGCCTATGAGCCAGTATGATGCAGCAGCAGAGCCACTTTGGCGCTGTTTTACTGCTACTCCCAATGCTACTCCTTTTGTTTCTCTGCCAGCCAATGTAGATTTGAATGATAAAAATGTGAAGCAAACTGCCAGTGCAGATTTAAGTGCAACATTCGATTTTAGCAAAGAAGATAATATACCCGATTTATTGTTCAGCGAAGTAATTTGGAAGGCAGTAAAAGGTGAAGAAAGCACAATGCCTGCTCCAAAAAGAAGTGCTTTTGTAAGGATTATTGATGGCGAAGAGGAGGGCAAAAAATCTACCATTGAGTAACATTGGTTAAAGCAATTTTCAAAAAATTTAAAGTTCAATATAAAAATGCGTTATCGTTACATAAAAAGTATTGTACTTTTCATTTGTATTATAAGTAGATTTTCTGCTCTTGCACAGCAAATAGAACCAACAATGCAGGATTCTGCAAATAATTTGCAAGAGGTGGTTATTACTGCTACCCGTAAGTTAACCAATAAATTGGCTATTCCTTATGCTGTAAGTACGGTAACCAAAAAGGAGATAGCACAATTTCAATTTCGTACTACGCCAGAGGCTTTGATGGGTACCACAGGTGTGTTTATTCAAAAAACAAATCATGGTGGTGGCTCCCCATTTGTTAGGGGCTTAACAGGCAACCAAACCTTGCTACTGATAGATGGTGTACGGTTTAATAATTCAACTTTTCGCTTTGGCCCTAACCAATACTTAAATACCATAGATGCTTATACGGTTAATTCTATTGAAGTGGCACGTGGTACAGGTTCTGTACAATATGGTTCCGATGCATTGGGAGGAGTAATTCAGGTGTTTACCAAAGAGCCTTCTTTCAATGCTACAAAGGCTTTTCATGTGGAGGCTATCGGAAAAGCCATGTCTGCCGATATGGAATATACAGGCAGGGCAGCACTACAGTACCAGTCGAAAAAACTGGCTATTTTGGCTGGGGTTACCAACCGCAAATTTGGCAATTTGGTGGGTGGCGATACCACCGGCTTACAATCACCCTCCGGCTACAAAGAGCAATCTTTTGATGTTAAGTTAAAATGGAAAATTGCAGACCGCTCTACCCTTACTTTGTCTCACCAGTTTATGCAGCAACAAAATGTACCCTTGTACCATAGAGTACAATTAGAAAATTTTGCTTATTACTTTTTTGCTCCGCAACAACGGCAAATGAGTTTTGCTAAAGTAGAAATTATTGGTAACAATAAATTACTGAATAAGGTAACCTTTATTGGTTCCTTACAACAAAGTTTTGAAAGAAGGACTTACCAGAAAAATGGTAATGCAAATAAATTTTCGGAAGAAGACAGGGTAAAAACGGCTGGACTAACAGCAGATGTTTTATCCGTTTTTTCTACCAATTGGACGGCTAACAGCGGTATAGAATATTATCATGATAAGGTAAAAAGTAATAAGCAGCAAACTGCCATAGCAACCAATACAATGCGCACGCAGCGTGGCTTATATCCAAACAATGCCAGTAGCGGAAATTTTTCTTTGTATAGTTTACATCATGTAAAAATTATGCGTTTTGAGGTAGAGGCAGGTTTGCGGTACAATAGTTTTGTTGTCACTGTTCCCGATACAGTTACCACAACTTTTAAGCTTGGTGATGTAAAGGTAAAACCTGCATCATTGGTTGCTAACGCGGCGTTGTTGTATCGTATAAATGCGCAACAAGCTGTTTATACTTCTTATAGTACGGGCTATCGTACACCTAATATTGATGATATGGGAACGCTTGGCTTAGTTGATTTCAGGTATGAAATTCCGGCTTATGATTTAAAGCCAGAAAAAACATACAATACTGAACTTGGCTACCGCTTTAGTAGTAAAAAGATAAGAGCATCTGTAGCAGTTTTTTACATGCAGCTAAGCAACTTAATTACAAGGGTTCAGGTAGCCGGCGAGCAGGTGGGTGGTTACAATGTTTATACAAAAATGAATAGCCAGCAATCTTATTTACGAGGTGCTGAGTTTTCATTCGACTATGATTTTTCTACCAGCTTTTCATTAAAATCCGGGGCTTCTTATGCTTACGGGCAAAATACCAGCCGCAATGAACCGATGAGAAGAATTCCGCCATTTAATGGAAGGATATTATTAGATTATCATAAAAGCAAGTGGCAGGCAAGTGTAGAGCATTTGTTTGCAGGCAGGCAAGGCCGGTTGGCAAAAGGCGATATAGATGATAATCGCATTGCCAAAGGCGGTACAGCAGGCTGGGATATAATTAATTTGTATGGTGGATTATTAGCTGGTAATTATACTATCCGGATGGGTTTACAAAATTTGCTTGATAAAGATTACCGCACACATGGTAGCGGCATAAATGGAATGGGCAGAAGCGGTTGGTTGGCTGTACAGATTAATCTTTAATGCAGTGCCAGTTATTTTTAAAGCCAACTTTTGCAGTTGAAAACCTCATTACTATTTCAATACTAAAGCTGGGTTAAAGCCGGTCAATTTATAGTATAGATAAGTATGTTTTTTTACGGCTTATCCGTTAGTAAAAACTGTTATTTTATGAAGTTTACCGCCTGTAAAGTAAAAGCAAAAAATAAGTATCTGTAAAAATTAGCCAGGAATATATGCTGTAACTACCTGTTTTTATATTAATAGTTTACAAATTTTTACAACAATGGAAACAATTAAATCCGCTGAGCAAATAGCTGATGAAATTATAGGATTATATACCAAATATGGTAATGAAGATTACATTGGCGAGCCGGTGTCGCAGATTGAACACATGTGTCAATGTGCCCAATTAGCTGAGGTGAGTGGCGCAGATGATGAAATGATTTTAGCTGCTTTTTTTCATGATATTGGCCACCTGTATGCCTTTGCTATGCCTGAAGTTGAATTATTGTACATGGATAATTTTGGAATTGTTGATCATGAAAAACTAGGTGGGCAATACCTGCTCGGCAAAGGGTTTTCAGCCAATGTGGCCTGCATGGTTGCAAGCCATGTAAATGCAAAGCGCTATCTCACTTTTAAGTTTTCTGAGTATTACGATGCTTTATCCGAAGCTAGTAAAAACACACTGATTCACCAGGGTGGGCGCATGACGGCGGATGAGGCAATTCTTTTTGAACAAGATCCCTTATTTGCTAAATATATAGCCCTGCGGCGTTGGGATGAAATGGCAAAGGAACAGCATAAACCCTTGCCTTTATTGGAATATTATCGGCAAATGATGATTGCACATGTATTAAATCAACTACCAAAGTAGTAGTATAGTTACCGACTATTATGTTTAAAGTTTTTTAAAAATCAAATAAATTGTAATGATAAAAATGGTTGTTTTTGATATGGCGGGTACTACGGTAGATGAAAATAATGTGGTGTATAAAACCCTGCAAAAGGTAATCAATCATGCTGGCTTTACTGTTACGCTTGCGCAGGTATTGGCTGTGGGTGCAGGTAAAGAAAAGCTTACAGCCATAAGGGATATTTTAGCGTTGGATATATCGGTACATACTGCGGAAGTAGTCAACGAAATTTATGAAGATTTTGTAAGCGAACTGGAGATAGCTTACAATAGTTTTGAATTAAAGCCACAGCCTGGAGCGGAAGAGTTGTTTGCAGCTTTAAAAGCAAAAAATATTTTAGTAGTATTGAATACGGGTTACAACAAGGCTACTGCAAATGCTATTTTGCAAAAATTAGGTTGGCAGGCAGGTGTGCAAATTGATGGATTAATTACGGCAACCGATGTAGCTAATAATCGTCCGCAGCCTGATATGATTTTATTAGCCATGCAAAAATTTAGCATTACAAATGCCGGCGATGTTATAAAGGTTGGCGATTCTGCCATTGATATTGAAGAGGGCAAAAATGCAGGTTGCTCCCTAAGCATAGGCATTACAACAGGCGCCCATACCTACGGGCAGTTACAAGCTGCAAAGCCAGATTATATCCTTCTTCATTTATTAGAATTGTTACCCTTATTATAATACATAATGGAGCAAATTACACTTAAAGCAATCCAGCCAAAAAGTTTTCATAAATGGCTTAATCACTCTTCGGTAGTGCTGGTGAGCTGTATGTCTCTATGTGCTTTTGTAATTTATACCTGTATGTACGGGTTCAGGAAACCCTATACAGTAGCCACTTTCAACGACCTTCACTTTTTGGGTATATCATACAAAGTTTGTTTGGTAATTGCACAGGTTATTGGTTACATGATCAGTAAGTTTGTGGGCATTCGTTTTATTGCTGGCATGAAGCCTGAAAAACGGGCAATTTATATTGTGGTTTGTATTGGCGTTGCCTGGTTTTCTTTGTTGCTGTTTGCTCTTATTCCTGCGCCATACAATATCATTTGTTTATTTGTAAACGGGCTGCCGTTGGGGATGGTTTTTGGGCTGGTATTTGGTTTTTTGGAAGGTAGAAAAACTACTGAAATAATGGGAGCATTTTTGGCTGTCAGTTTTATATTTGCTTCTGGCCTCGCCAAAACAATAGGTAAATGGTTGCAGTTGCAATTGCATGTGTCTGATTGGTGGATGCCCTTTGCAGCGGGTGCTTTTTTTGTAGTGCCACTATTAATTGCTGTCTGGATATTGCAGCAGGCACCAACTCCTTCAGCGGATGATATTGCACACCGCACAGAACGGAAGCCCATGAGCAGGCAGGAACGAAAAGCCTTTATACAACAGTTTGGCCTTGCTTTAATGCCCGTAGTTTTTGCCTATTCCGTATTTACCATTGTGAGAGATTTTGTAGAAGACTTTGCCAACGAGTTATGGATAGAAACCGGCTATCAAAACAATGCAGGAATTTTTGCCCAAACCAGCACTATTATTGCGTTGGTGGTACTAGCCATAGTGGGTAGTTTTTTTCTGATAAAAAATAATTTCAGGGCATTTAAAATAACCCATTACTTAATCATTTTCGGGGTTTTGCTGGGTGCCATTTCTACCCTTCTTTTTCACTTTCACTTTATTTCGCCGGTATGGTGGATGCTGATGGCAACCACCGGCTTGTACCTGGCTTATCTACCCTTTAATTGCATGTATTTTGAGCGGATGCTTTCTACTTATAAAATGAATGCGAACGTTGGTTTTGTAATGTACATAGCAGATGCTTTTGGTTACCTTGGTACCGTGGTGGTTTTACTCATAAAAGAGTTTATTACAATTGACTATAGTTGGGTTAGTTTTTTTTCGTTCCTGTTTTATACAGCAGCGGTTTGCGGAGTAATTTTAATTGTAATCAGTTTAAATATTCATTTTAAATTATTCAATTATTTCAATAAAATTTATGTTACAAAATAAATCAGCCATTGTGGTAGGTGCAGGTATTCTGGGGCTAGCCACAGCAAGAGCTTTGTCTTTAAAAGGATATGCAGTTACCGTAATTGAAAGATCTGAAAGAGCTGTTGGTGCTTCTGTAAGAAATTTTGGTATGATTTGGCCAATTGGTCAGCCAGATGGATTATTGTACAAGAGGGCTCTCAGGAGTAAAACCATCTGGAAAGATATTGCAGATAGCATTGGATTGTGGTATGATGAAGTAGGGAGTTTGCATGTGGCATATCATGAAGATGAATGGGCTGTATTGCAGGAACTTTACACCGGATTTTTAGCAGCGGGCAGGCCGGTTACATTAATGAGTAGTGCAGCTATTGCAGCGCAGTTTAACGGCGTAAACAGCAACGGGTTATTGGGTGGGTTATACAGTGCTACAGAAACAATTATAGATCCGGGAGAGGCCACTGCTGTTATCCCCGTTTATTTAAATGAATACCTTGATGTACAATTTATTTGGGGGCAGGCAGTTACACAAGTTGCCACCGGAATGGTATGGATGGGTAGCGAAACCATGCAGGCAGATATTGTATGTGTTTGCAGCGGGGCCGATTTTGAAACACTGTACCCTGCTGTATTTCAAACACTTGCCATTACCAAATGCAAACTGCAAATGCTGCGTTTTGCATCGCAAACGCCTAACTACAGAATGGGAGTATCACTCTGTGGTGGATTATCATTAATTCATTATGGCAGTTTTAAAATTGCACCTTCATTAAGCAAACTAAAAGAAAGATATGAGGCAGAAATGAGTGAATATTTACAATGGGGTATTCATGTAATGGTATCGCAAAATGACAAGTTAGAGTTAACGGTAGGCGATAGCCACGAATATGGATTAACCTTTGACCCTTTCGATAAAGTTTTTATCAATGAAATGGTATTGAAATATTTAAAACAATTTGCTGTAACAGATGATTGGAAGCTTACACAATCCTGGCATGGCATTTATCCCAAAATGACCAATGGCGCTACAGATGTTTTTTTACAACCGGATGAAGGAGTATATATTCTTAATGGAATTGGTGGTGCAGGCATGACGCTGAGTTTTGGCTTTGCAGAAGAATGTGTAGCTAAAATGAAATGGTAATGCTGTTGTTAAAAACCCGGATTTTGCAGTTGGAATTGTACTAAGTTTTTATTCTCCAAATTCCGGGTTGAAATAATAGTTAAAATGGTGGCTAAAAAATGATCTTTACAGCTTGAACAACGAACCGCAGCTTATTATAAAAGGAAAGCCGATTGATGAACAAACAAGGTGTGTGCATTATCATTCTTACAGGGATATTATTGCTATCCGTATGAAATGCTGTAATGAGTATTACCCCTGCATAGATTGCCATACCGAAACTGCGGGGCACACTGCGCAATTATGGCAACCGCATGAGTTTGAGACCCCTGCCATACTTTGTGGGGCCTGCTATACAGAACTTACAATTAGCCAATACCTTGCTGCTAACCACCAGTGCCCTGTTTGTGCCGCAAGCTTTAACCCCGGTTGCAGCAATCATTATCATTTATATTTTGCCATAGATAAAAAGGTTGGGTAATGCATTATGGGCGAATGCCGGTAAAGCTGTTGCCTTGTGCAGTGTGTATTTTTATATGTTTATATATTGGGTGCATTTTTTACCGTTTTAAACACAATCTACTACTGCAATTAGGCTGAGCAAAAGTAAAGGCTTAACTAACAGTTGTATAAAGATTTTGTAACAGCCTTGTACAGCTTCTCTTTTTGAAGTAGAACCTGCCGCTGCTGTAAATACACGTAGCTTAATCCAATATTGTAATAAAAGCCCAACAAAGATTTTTTGCTGAATGGATGCCGGATTAAAGCGCCCGCCCGGCTGAATGTTTCACCTGAATGAATCGTTCTAATTGCTATTCGGACGGGAAAAGCCCCGAATGAAACGCAGCGCAATGAGGGCTTGCAGCGAAAAGCCGGATCAAAAGCTGAGCAGTATTCCGCTGTTGATAGCCCCAAAAATCTTTTGAAAGTGCTGCAAGGTTTTCTACTACGATATAGCTGTAGCTTTAAGGTAATTGTTGGTGTAAGCAATCATACTCATTTTTTACAGAAAAAATCTTCAATAGCCTTGTTGAATAAAACTGCCCATTTACCCTGCTAAAAAAATCTTTTTATTTACTAAGTAATTTAGTGTTGCTATATTTACATTCATGTATGCAATAGTAGATATAGAAACCACCGGTGGCCATGCTGCGGCCAATGGCATTACTGAAATTGCCGTGTATATTCACAATGGCAAACGCATTACCAAACATTTTGAAAGCCTTGTAAATCCTCAGCAAAATATTCCAACTTATATTACTGCCCTTACCGGTATTGATAACCGTATGGTGCAGGATGCGCCTGCGTTTAAAGACATTGCAGCAACCATTTACAACCTGCTCAAAGACGAGATTTTTGTGGCACACAACGTCAACTTCGATTACTCTTTTATTAACCATCAACTAAAGGCAGCAGGCTTTCAACTGCCTGCCCGCAAGCTTTGTACGGTTAGGTTAAGCCGAAAAGTTTTTCCGGGTATGCCAAGCTATAGTTTAGGTAATATTTGCCGCTCATTAGATATAGTAATAGACAACCGTCACCGGGCAGATGGCGATGCTAAAGCTACCGTGCTGTTGCTGGAGCAATGCCTTGCTGGTGGCGGCGAGGAGCATATTGCACAAATGCTTAAAAAAACCAGTGGCGACCAATGGCTGCCCCTGCAATTAAATAAGGCAGACATACTGCATTTGCCTACCGGCCCCGGTGTTTATTATTTTAATGATGCCAAAGAAAAAGTGATTTATGTTGGTAAGGCTATCAACGTTCGCAAGCGGGTAAGCAGTCATTTTACCCACAACGATCCCGATAAAAAAAGGCAGCATTTACTACGGTCTATTGTCAGCATTACGTACAAAGAATGTGCTACCGAACTGGAAGCTATTGTACTGGAAAGCACCGAAATTAAAAGGCTTTGGCCCAGGTATAATACCAGCCAAAAACAGCCGCTGCAAAAATTTGCTTTATACCAGTTTGAAGACAATCGTGGCTACCTGCGCCTTGCCATTGATAAAAAGAAAAAGAACACGCCGCACTTATACTGCTTTAATTTACTAAACGAAGGGCTGGTGATGCTAAAGAAAATAATTGCACAATTTGAGCTGAATGAGCGGCTTTGTTTTATTGATACCACTCCGTTTACAGAAGAGGATTTGGCAGCGCTGGAATCGCCTGCCGACTACAATGCTAAAATTACCATGGCATTAGAAGCATTGGACGTACAATTGCCCACTTTTGCCGTAATGGACAATGGCCTGAAAGAAACGGAGAAACTCTGTTTATTGATAGAACGGGGCAGCTTTTGGGGTATGGGTTATCTGCCGCATAACTTACAAACTACTTCTGCTGCAGATCTTAAAGCCTTGCTGAATCCTTATGCTGATAATGATACCATCCGCAATAGTATTTATTCTTTTGTAGAGCAGTATCCGGGCAAGCGAATAAATTTAATGGGGTAAGATATTTGCAGCTTGGGTGTAGGTGTAGTATTGGTTTTGTTTAATGGTTGCATCGCACCGATAAATGGCCTGTCTGCCAATGATAAAGCAGGTATTTCCGCCAAATACTCTATGGATAATTTATTAAATTTTGATGATGTTGATTGTTTATTACTTACGCCCTTCTGCTACAACGGACAACCAATTAAACCTAACTTTTGCTATTGATATCGTATAAAGGATTAAAAGAGCAGCATTTAAGTTCATTTTTTTACAAGTACAACTGCTCATTTGCACAACTGCATATTTGCTTTTTTTTCTTTCAACTCACCTGCCTATTTTCGCAGCCCAATAAAAAATTAAGATAAAATGATGTCGCCATTTCTTCAACCCATCGCCCAAAAACTTACTATAAAAACCAATCAGGTAGAAGCTGTACTCAACATGCTGGAAGAAGGTGCTACCATACCCTTTATAGCCCGTTACCGCAAGGATAAAACCGGGGCATTGGATGAAGTACAAATTCAGCAAATACAGGAAGAAGCCAAATCTTTAAAAGAATTTGCAGAGCGCAAAGCTTTCATAGAAAAAACCATTACCGAGCAGGATAAAATGACCGAAGCCCTGCAAGCAAAAATCAATAAAGCCACTACTATTGCCGGGCTCGAAGATATTTACCTGCCTTACAAACCAAAGCGCAAAACCAAGGCGCAAACAGCCCGTGAAAACGGACTTGAACCATTGGCCAATATACTGTTAGCGCAAAACGACATAGACCTGACAGCGCAAGCTGCTACTTTCATCAACGAAAAAGTTGCCGATGCCGATGCAGCCCTGCAAGGTGCAAGAGACATTATTGCCGAGCAGATAAACGAAGATGCAGTGGTACGAACCAAACTCCGCAAACTTTTTGAAACCGAAGCCACATTGCAAAGCAAACTGGTGCCGGATAAAGAAGCAGCCGCCATCAAATACAAAGATTACTTCGATTTTAGTGAGCTTATTTCCAAATGCCCATCTCACCGGGTGCTTGCTATTTTAAGAGGGTTTTTAGAGGGTTATTTACGCATAGAAATTGCCCCTGCAGAAGAGGAAGGCCTGGAGATAATAGAACAACTCTACATCAAAGGCATGAGCAGCAGTAGCGATCAGTTGCGCAAAGCAAGTAAAGATGCTTACAAAAGATTGTTGCAGCCAAGTCTTGAAACCGAGTGGAGAACCGTATTAAAAAATAAAAGCGACGAAGAAGCCATCAATGTATTTGCAGAAAACCTGCGGCAGTTACTGCTTAGTTCGCCGCTTGGCAGTAAGCGTATTTTAGCCATCGACCCCGGTTACCGCACTGGCTGCAAAGTGGTTTGTCTCGATGAAAAAGGCAACCTCCAAAAAACCGATCTTATTTTTCCGCATGAGCACAACCGGGTAGCAGCAGAGGAAATAAAAATTAAAAACCTGGTAGCACAATATGGTATTGAAGTATTTGCCATTGGCGATGGAACTGCCGGCAGAGAAACCGAAGGATTTATTAAAAGGCTCAACCTTGGCTTACCCGTATTTTTGGTAAATGAAGATGGTGCCAGTATTTACTCCGCCTCCGAAATCGCACGGGAAGAATTTCCAACAGAAGATATTACCGTACGGGGTGCCGTAAGCATTGGCCGCCGCCTGATGGATCCGTTGGCAGAGCTGGTAAAGCTAGATCCCAAAAGCATTGGGGTAGGCCAGTACCAGCACGATGTAAACCAGGCAAGACTAAAAGAAAAGCTTGATGCCACCGTGGTTAGCTGTGTAAATAATGTAGGCGTAAACCTCAATACAGCCAGCAAACATTTGCTCAGTTATGTAAGTGGTATTGGTAGTACGCTGGCAGATAATATTGTAAAATACCGCAACGAAATTGGCCGGTTTAGCAGCCGTAAACAATTGCTGCAAGTGCCCCGCCTTGGCAATAAAGCTTACGAGCAATGCGCCGGATTTTTACGCATTAAAGATGGGGAAGATGTGCTTGACCAAAGCGCAGTACACCCCGAGGCTTACCCTGTGGTAGCAGCTATTGCCAAAGACCTTGCTGTAGAAGTGCAGGCACTTATTGGGCAACAAAGCTTGCTGAAAAACGTAGAAGCAAAGAAATATGCCAATGAGCAAATTGGAGAGCTTACTATCAAAGATATATTGGCTGAATTACAAAAGCCAGGCCTCGACCCCCGGAGCGAAGTACAGGCATTTGAGTTTGCCGGCATTTTTAGTATTGAGGATGTAAAAGTGGGTATGGAAGTGCCCGGAGTGGTAACCAATATCACCCGCTTTGGCGCTTTTATAGATATTGGCGTAAAGCAGGATGGCCTTGTACATGTAAGCGAAATTGCCAACAAATACATAACCGATCCCAGCGAAGTGCTCAAGCTAAACCAGCAGGTAAAAGTAAAAGTGCTGGAGGTAGATGCAGTTCGCAAGCGCATCAGCCTCTCCATAAAGCAAACCGAAGCACCCACTGCCGGCAAGCCGTTGCAAGGTAAAAGTCAGCACCAACAAAAGCCAGTGCAAAACAAGCCGGCACAGCCCGTTAAAGAACTGCCAATGGTAGATGCATTGCAGGCTTTGCGGCAAAAATTTGGAAAATAGTAATCGCTGTTTTTATTGCGTTATAGTAATATAAATAAATGTTGGGTGCTATCAGCAGCGGAGCTTTCAGCAGCTTTTGTTCCAGCTTTGGCTGCAAGCCCTTCACTTCGTTACGGGGCTTTCCCCGTCCAAACGGCAATCAGAACGATTTATTAAGGTGAAACATTCAGCCGGGCGGGCGCTCTATCCGGCATCGCTTCGGCGAGGGTAACTTTGTTGGGCTTTTATCCACAATATAGATTTACAAGAATAGTCAGTGGTAACACTTGTATGCCGTTTGGCGGTAACTGTAAAACAGTTTACTGTACCTTTCTTAACTGCTGCAGCAAAGCCGTAATATCTTTTGGGGGCGGGGCGGTTATATCATGCGCTACGCCAGCCTCATCCGTAAATTTTAGTTGAAATGCGTGCAACGCAACCCTGTTTAAAATGGGCCTTTCTTCCTCTTCACGCTTGCTTAACTTGTACTTTTTTTTAAGAGAAGATAGCAGCACAGGTTTGCCATCGCCATACAGCGGATCGCAAACTATTGGGTGCCCAATGTTTTTGGCATGCACCCTTACCTGGTGCGTTCTGCCAGTATGTATCCTGAATTTTACCAAAGAATATTTACCTAAATCTTCCTGCACAGCATAGTCTGTTAAAGATGGTTTGCCTTTTTTATTTATCACCATCTGTCCCTTAAAAATGGGGTGTTCCATAATTGGCCCATCTATACTACCGGTTTGGTGTGCCGGCGATCCATGAACAAGGCCGAGGTAATATTTTTCCATACTATGCTCCTCAAATTTTTTAGAAAAATACTTGTGGCTCAACTCATCTTTTGCAAAAATGATGAGGCCGCTTGTTTCCTTGTCTAAACGGTGTACCGTAAAAATTTTGCCATATTTCTCTATCAAAATATCTTTTAACGAGGGCTCAGACTGTGTTCTATCCGGTATAGATAATGTGCCAGCAGTTTTGTTGATGGCAACAAACTGCTCATTTTCAAATAAAATTTCACCCAGCCCTTTTAACTGGTTGTTGGTTGTTGGTTTGGCTGTTGTGGTCATTTTTTAACAGGTCTTTTTTGGGCAATTTTTAGCTTGTCTCTATTCTTGTTGAAAGAGCTTTTTTCGAACGTAACGGGTTTATCCGCTTCTGTTTTGCGACTGCCTGTTTTGTGACTGCCTGTTTTGTGACTGCCTGTTTTGTAGTTGCTTGCCCTTGTAGTATCTGGTTTATCGGTAGCAGCGTAATTTTTATCTCCTTTGTAAGCCGTTTTTTTGTAATTATCAGCTTTGGTTGCGCCAATATTCTCTTTTTTAAAATCTCCTTTTTTAAAATCTCCTTTTTTAAAAGAGGCAGATTTATCAAACGGAACCTTGTCTTTATCTGTTTTAAAATGATCTTTTTTATAATCGGC
>Ga0136636_10001257_pt1 | contig 14616 bp, 15 predicted proteins | sample AntDrymUQ8522106_2_FD_104653 | JGI IMG/M metagenome (GOLD analysis project Ga0136636, IMG submission 104653) | Polar desert sand microbial communities from Dry Valleys, Antarctica - metaG UQ852 (21.06) | ecosystem: Environmental > Terrestrial > Soil > Desert | place: Antarctica: Dry Valley... | reverse complement strand
ATGTGGGGCACCGGCACAGGTTCTGAGGTGATGAGCCGCATTGCTGCGCCGATGGTGGGTGGCATGGTCTCCTCAACAGTTTTGACGTTGGCGGTGATTCCGGCGATTTATGCGCTGGTGAAGCAGTGGCGCTTGAAAAGGGGGCTGGAGGCGTGATTTGGATTTTTCAAAAGGAGCATGTATGTTGCTGATGATGGTTGTGGTTGTCACCTTGATGATCGGGTCCGGAAATGGGCCGATGGGCATGATGACGGGTCATGAAAAACCGACACAAACAGATGTCTCAAATGTCGGGAAAAGCAGCGGTACATCTGAACATAACAAGGACGCTGCAAAGAGTTATTCATTGACTTCCGTTACCCAACAAGTCGCCAATCCATTCATGGCCTCAGTCACTCGTCTGAGCTTGCCGATCGAAGGCATGACGTGTGCATCGTGTGTCGGGCGTGTCGAGCGAGCGCTGAAAGAGGTCCCCGGCGTGCAGATGGCCGCGGTTAATCTCGCCACTGATCGCGCCGACATCACTTTCACCGGCTCCAATAGGCTACTACGGTAGGAAGTCGGCTGTGGCAAATGAATCTTGACGGATACGGGTCGCTCAGAGTTGCCTGAGGACCATGTCGAAAATCTGGATCAATCTAGGAAAATTGAGTGCAGCTTTATGGACTCCTGCTGTCAACCCGGTGAGCGTCACATGCATGGATCAACGGCTGGCAGCGGGTCGGCATTTCAACACGTCACAGCGTTAAATTAGCGGCAATTTAATGAAAAAGGTAGTGACATCCCCAGCCGACGATGCAGAGACAGTGCCCCCATGCGCCATGATGATCGATCTCGCAATTGCCAGTCCAAGCCCCGTCCCGTCACTGCGTTGACGCGCTGTATCAAGCCGAAAAAATCGGTCAAAAATCCGCTCCAGGTACTCCGGTGGAATCATGTCTCCTGTATTTGCAATCTGCATTGTCACCTGTCCAGCACCCTCTGAAATACGAACACGAAGGCTTGTGTTTGGTGCTGAATGCCTGATGGCATTGGACAAAACGTTTCCGATTGCGCGGCGTAACATGGTTTTGTCCGCGTTCACCATCGCATCCCCTTCAAGTATGAGACGCAAACCTTTTTCCTCAGCTACAGCGTCATAGTAGTCAAAAAGGGCGGTGACCTCGATTGCAAGTGTGATTTGTGAGCAGTTTGAAGCTACAAGACTGTTCTCTGACTTCGCCAAAAGCAGCATGTCTGAGATCATTCGAGCCATATGATCAAACTCTTCGGCGTTGGATTCGAGGATATTGCGGTACTCCTCAGCGCTGCGAACTCGCGTGAGCGCCACCTGCGTCTCCGTCATCAGATTGCTAACAGGTGTGCGCAATTCGTGAGCAATATCTGAAGAAAAATCAGAAAGTCGCTCAAATGCTTCTTCAAGTCGGGCCAGCATGTCATTGAGTGACTGCGCCAGATCTTCCAGTTCAACTGGCACCGCGTCCATTTTCAGGCGGCGATTGAGTTGCTGGGCCGTGACCACTTGGGCTTGCTCGCGCATGGTGCGCAGGGGGAGCAGACCACGTCGAACAGCAGCCCACCCTAGGAGCCCACTTAAAGCAGCGGCAGCGGCTACAAATGCCCACAGGGTGTGCACGAATGACTGCATAAACGCCAAGTGATGCATGATATTTATCGACGTTGCCACGATCATCTTGCGACCAGTGCCCGTGCCAATCTGAACGACATCGGCGATTCCACGATATGACTGACCACCAGCCTGCCATGTGAACGGCTTATTGGGCCGATTGACTGCGTTCATAGTGACCAACTCTTTTGGGAAGGTTGCGCTCTGCGTCGAATAGACAGACGCCCCTTTTTGTTCATAGACGATAAGATCCAACCCATGGTGACCTACCAGCGCATCATTTAAGGGCTGTGTTATTTGGTTCAGATCGCTGGCCATCGTAAATCGCTCAAGGGTATGACGAGTCAGCTTCATTTTGGCCGCCAGTACCTCCATGTCCTGTTCCTCAAAGTGCTTTTCGACAGATGAGGAGATGACAAACCCAAGTGCCAGTAGAACAACTGTGGACGCACCTGCAAAAAGCAGGGTCAGCGCTACTGTGATTGACCGTTTTCTGATCATGCGCAATCTGGCGTCTCCAGAACATAACCCATTCCTCTAACCGTGCGAATGAGTTTTGGCTCGAAATCGTCATCTACCTTGGCACGCAAACGGCGCATGGCCACTTCGATGACATTGGTATCTGAATCGAAATTCATGTCCCAAACCTGAGATGCAATCAACGAGCGTGGCAGCACCTCCCCTTGGCGGCGGAGCAGCAATTCCAACAGTGCAAATTCCTTTGCCGTGAGGTCAATGCGTTTTCCCTCCCTGGTCACTCGACGGCGCATCAGATCAAGATGAAGGTTCGATACTTCCAGAAAGTCTGCTGCAGACACCTTGGCCCCCCTGCGCAAAAGGGTTCGAACACGAGCAAGCAACTCGGAGAAAGCAAACGGCTTCACCAAATAATCGTCAGCCCCGAGTTCCAGCCCCTTAACTCGGTCGTCCACGTGATCGCGGGCCGTTAAAAACAAAACGCATACGTCCTTACCGGATCGACGAATACCGGCCAAAACAGCCCAGCCATCTATACCCGGCAGCATCACATCGAGGATGACAAGGTCGTAATCCTCTGTCAGTGCACTGTGCAATCCGTCTGAACCATTGCGCACCAGATCGGCAACAAAACCTGCCTCGGTTAAACCTTGCTTCAAGTAGTCACCCGTTTTGGGTTCGTCCTCAACGATAAGGATTTTCATGGAATTTCCTTGTAAACATCCTAATGAGGCAGCATTCTCGATGGCATAGCAATGTGTATACGTAAATGACACGAATGTAATCTTGCGCTCACCTTGGTGTTAGCCACTTCCAATGACACTCTAGGCTTTCCACACATTGTTGCAAAAGAGAGTTGTCATGCCAAAAATTTCTGGACCTACCCGTCGAACCATGCTTTTTGGCGCCCTGTTGCTGCCAATAGTCAGCGCACAGGCCACGCCCAAGCGGGAACGCGTTGAGGTCTGGAAAACACCAAGCTGTGGTTGCTGCAAGGACTGGATTGCACATCTGGAAGCTGAGGGCTTTGAGGTCAAGACCTATGAGATCAGTGACGCAGCCAAGTCAGCCAAGCGACGCGATCTAGGTATGCCTGCGCAGTTTGGTTCCTGTCACACAGGCGTGGTGCGTGGGTATGTGCTGGAGGGCCATGTGCCCGCCCGGGACATCCGTCGCCTATTGGCAGATCGTCCAAAGGCGCTTGGCTTGGCTGTACCCGGAATGCCCATCGGTTCGCCCGGGATGGATGGCCCGGATTACGGCGGACGCAAAGACCCTTTTGACGTGTTATTGGTTCGTCGGGATGGCACTTCTACCGTCTTTCGCGCCGATGTTTAGTTCCCATGCCGCAACCTCGCCACATGGTCATCGGCCACATGCCAGCGCTCAACTCAACGGGAGCCTGACGCATGCGATTTGATGCTCATAAATTTCAACTCAAACGCGCTGAACGTCTCAAACACCAGCTGCTGTTGGTCACAGGTTTGCTGCTGACATTTGCCAGTCATGGCCAAACTCTCGCCCAGGCGCTGGATCAAGCCTGGTCTCGCCACCCACAGGCAGTTGCGCAGCCTGCGCGCAAGGCTCAGTCGCAAGCACAGGCCGATCTGGCCGCGGGCTTGACGCCCTCACCACCGTCACTGTCTTTGTCCAATTTAAGTGACCGACTGAATGCCAATACGGGCAAAAATGAATGGGAAGTAGAGTTGTCTGTCCCTTTGTGGTTGCCTGGACAACAGGCGACACGAATTTTGGAATCTGTAAGCGCAGCAGCCGAGGTTGATGCGCGTGCCCTCGCATTGCGTCTGCAACTTGCAGGTGAACTGCGCGAGGCATGGTGGACCATCAGTGGCGCACGCTTGGCCGTAGAACTCGCGCAGCGGCGGGTGGAGTCGGCCCGTGCCTTGGAATCTGACGCCCTGCGTCGTCTCAAGGTGGGTGATTTGGCTCGCACAGATGCCAATCTAGCGCAAAACGAGCGGCTCTCCGCAGAGGGTGAGTGGTTGGAGTCGCAGACTGCGCTGCGCCAAGCCGAGCAGGCCTACCAACTGCTCACAGGCGCAACTGCACCCACACATCTAGCCGAGGAGGCCTTGCCCGCTTTGACAGAGGGCGCGCCCGTGCACCCGGACTTGGCTGCTGCGCAGGCGGCCGCCCAACTGGCGCAAGCACGCCTGGCTGTCGCTGAGAAAAGTCGACGGGATGCACCTGAGCTTGCCGTGTGGTGGGTGCGCGACCGGGGTGACTTTCATGCGCCGTATGCCAATTCACTGGGTGTGAAGTTGACTGTCCCGTTTTCATCAAGTGCGCGCATCAGGCACGACAGCTTGGCGGCACTGGCTGACGCAGCTCAAGCGCAAGCTGAACTGGCCCGGCTTCATCAACGCAGGACTTTGGATGAAGAACAAGCCCGTTTGAACATTGAACTGTCACAACAACAGTTAGCCAAAGCCAAAGAGCGGCTCGCGTTGACTCTGGACACCGTGCGCCTGGCAGAAAAGGCATTTGCATTGGGGGAGTCGGATCTTTCAAGCTTGCTACGGGCGCGCTCAAGCCAGTATGAATCGCAAGCGTTGGTCAATCGACAACAGATGGCTTATTTTGCAGGTGTGTCGCGTTTGAATCAGTCCTTGGGAGTTATGCCTTGATGTTTACCTTGAAACCAATCGCCTCTATGTGGGTGTTGTTGGCAATCAGTGCCACCTTGGTGTCGCCGGCTTGGGCTGGCGGTGACAGCAGTGACGGACATACCCACGCTGCACCTGAGCCGATCGTACCGATGGCCATCAACGCTGCCGCACCGCGCGTGACCAGTCAGACGGATCTGTTTGAACTGGTGGGTGTGCTTGAAGGGAAGGTCCTGACGATGTATCTGGATCGGTTCGCTACCAATGACCCGGTCACAAAGGCTGAAATTGAAGTGGCAAGCGGTTCTTGGAAGGCAACCGCTACAGAAATCGCTCCTGCCACGTATACCGTTGCCGCAGACACATTGACGCAAGCCGGCAAACACCCATTGACCGTGACGGTGCTGGCGGGGGATGTATCCGACCTCATGGATGCGACCCTGGAAGTTGGCGCCGCTACGCCCGTACCCGCCACCGGGCAGTTAAGCCAGAACACCGGTAAATGGGTCATTTGGTCTGGTGCTGCCGTCTTGTCTCTGGCGGCCCTTGGGCTAATGGTGGCGCGCAGGCGCAAGCAACATCGCAAACACGTTCAGCATTGAACCCTGAATTGAAAGAAGTACATGAAGCAAATCAATCCGGGTCCCCTGGCTGCACTGATGACCTGTGCGGTTCTCGTATTTATGGCGCTGCCTACATGGGCGCACGGTGATGAAGACCACAGTCAGGACAAAAAACCCGCAAGCACTTTAAGCTCAGGCAGCACGGCCAATGGCGTCGCTTTGCAGACCACTGCATCACAGCGCCTGCCGGACGGCAGCCTGTTTGTGCCCAAGGCGGTGCAACGTCAACTTGGCATTCGCACGGTGTTGGCCGAGGTGAAAGACCTGGCCGCCTCAGTCGAGTTCAATGGCCAGGTGATCGCCGATCCCAATGCGAGCGGGCGGGTTCAGGCCAGTCAGTCAGGCAGAATAGAAGCTGGTCCCAAAGGGCTGCCAACCCTGGGCCAACGGGTGGCCAAGGGCCATGTCTTGCTCTGGTTGCGGCCAGCAGTAGGCAGCGTGGAACGTGGCAGCCAGCGTGCTGCCCTGGCAGAAGTGACAGCGCAACTGGCCATTGCTGAACGAAAAGCCGCGCGATACGCCGAGTTGGAAGGCTCCGTGCCACAAAAGGAAATTGACTCGGCAAGATTTGAATTGGTCTCATTGAAGCAGCGCCGTGCAGCCATAAGCGCGGGGATTGGCGAGGCAGAAGCGCTGACGGCACCGGTTTCCGGCGTGGTCAGTGCGTCTCACGTGGTCAGCGGTCAGGTGGTTGAGGCGAAAGACATTTTGCTGGAAATCGTTGATCCGGCGCGGCTTGCCGTGGAGGCCCTTGCCTATGATCCGGCCTTGGTGGAAGGCATTGCCACTGCCAGTGTGCCATTGACCGACGGCGCACTTGAGCTGCAATTTGTGGGCAGTGGCAAGCAGATGCGTGAACAAGCGCTGCCGCTGCTGTTTCGTGTGAAAGGTCAAAACGCTCCTGTTGCCGTGGGTCAGCCGGTCAAGGTCATCGCAAAAACATCGCGCATGGCCAAGGGGGTGGCGGTGCCCGTGGCAGCGTTGGCGCGCAACAGCTCAGGCGAATCCGTGGTGTGGGTTCATACGGCACCTGAGCGCTTTGCCCAGCGCCGGGTCAGCACGCAGCCACTTGATGCCAACACGCTGGTGGTGACAACGGGGGTGATCGGTGGCGATAGGGTGGTCATCCAGGGTTCCAACCTGTTGGCTCAGGTGCGCTGACCATGTTTGAATTCATCATCAACACCAGCCTGAAACAACGGCTGATTGTGCTGGGCCTGGCCTTGCTGCTGATTGTGTATGGCGTGTTTACCGTGCAAAAAATGCCGGTGGACGTCTTTCCAGACCTCAACAAGCCAACTGTCACCCTGATGACCGAGGTGGGTGGCATGGCACCCGAAGAGGTGGAGCAACTGGTCACCGCACCGATTGAGTCCAGCATGAACGGCATGCCAGGTGTGAGTCGGGTGCGCTCGGTATCCGGTGTCGGCCTGTCCATTGTTTATGTCGAGTTTGACTGGGGTTCAGACATTTACCGCAACCGCCAGCAGGTGAGCGAACGGCTCAATCTAGTGCGTGAACAGTTGCCCCCAGGCGTTGTGCCGCAGCTTGGTCCCATCTCATCCATCATGGGCGAAATATTGCTCATTGCCTTGCCCGCTGATCCTGCCAAAGTAAGCCCGATGCAGGTGCGCGAGTACGCCGACTGGGTGATGCGCCCGCGCCTGTTGACCATTCCCGGCATCGCGCAGGTCATTGCCATCGGTGGTGAAGTCAAACAGTACCGGGTCGAAATCAATCCGTCGCAATTAAAAGCACTGGGTGTCGAGCGTGAGAAGCTGGAGACCGCGTTAAAGGATTTTGGCGCCAATACCAGCGGCGGCTTTCTTGAAGCACAGGGGCGCGAGTATTTGATTCGCCAAATTGGTCGCACCACCCGAATAGAAGACCTGCAAAACTTGGTGGTCGCGGTGAATAATGGCCAGCCAATTTTGCTCAAACAAGTCGCGCAGGTGAAATTGGCGCCAGCCATCAAGCGTGGTGATGCCGGATTTGCCGGCAAGCCCGCCGTGATTTTGTCCGTGCAAAAGCAACCCAGCGCAGACAGCGTGAAGCTCACGCGGGCAGTTGAAAAAGCCATGGTCGAACTTTCCAAAGGCTTGCCTGCAGGTATGGACGCCCCTCAGTTTTTGTTCAAGCAGGCCGACTTTATCGAGCATTCGGTGTCCAACGTGGAAGAGGCGCTGCGTGACGGTGCCATTCTGGTTGCCGTGATTTTGTTCTTGTTTTTGCTCAATGTACGTACCACGCTGATTTCGCTGACCGCCATTCCGGTCTCGCTGCTGACCACGGCTCTGGTGTTCCATTACATGGGACTGTCCATCAACACAATGACGCTGGGCGGCCTGGCCATTGCCATTGGTGAACTGGTGGACGATGCCGTGGTGGGAGTGGAAAACGTGTTGCGTCGCCTCAAGCTTAACAGCGCATTGGCCGAGCCCAGGCCCGTGGCGGAAGTCATTGCCAAGGCTACGCTCGAAGTACGCTCCGCCATCGTTTACGCCACCTTGATCATCGTGCTGGTGTTCGTGCCACTGTTTGTGCTGCCGGGCATTGAGGGGCGTTTGTTCACCCCGCTTGGCATTGCTTACATCGTCTCGATTCTGGTCAGCATGGTGGTGTCGGTGACGGTGACCCCGGTAATGGCGTATTACCTGCTGCCGCAGATGAAGCAATTAGGCCATGGCGACAGTCCGCTGGTGATCAAACTCAAACGTTGGGATGCCAAACTGCTGCACTGGTCGTTTGACCGGGCTCGGATGCTGTTGCTGGCCGCGCTGTTGGCCGTGATTGTGGCGGTCGCCAGCGTGCCGTTCTTTGCACGAGCCTTTCTTCCACCCTTCAACGAAGGCACCTTGACCGTCAACCTTCTGCTAAACCCCGGTACCTCGCTGGCCGAGTCAAATCGCATTGCCATGATGGCTGAACAACTTGTGGCAGGGGTGCCAGAAGTGACCAAGGTTGGGCGGCGCACCGGGCGTGCCGAGCTTGATGAGCATGCAGAAGGGGTGCACTACACCGAGATGGATGTGGATTTGAAGGCGTCCGAGCGTTCCCGCGAGGCCATCATCAACGACCTTCGCGCACGTTTGGCTGTGTTACCCGCCGCGACCAACGTGGGGCAACCCATTTCGCACCGGCTTGACCACCTGCTCTCAGGTGTGCGGGCCCAGATCGCGCTGAAGATCTATGGCGACGACCTTGACACCCTGCGTGGTTTGGCAGATGACTTGCGCTCACGTCTGGCAAAAATCCCAGGCATCACTGATCTGCAAATTGAAAAACAGGTGCTAATTCCGCAAATCAAGATTCGCATCGACTACGAACAGGCGGCGCGTTATGGTGTAGCACCGGGCGCACTGTTGCGTTCGCTGGAGCAAATGATCGAGGGTGAGCGTGTGACCCAAATTGTTGAAGGCAACCGGCGTTTTGACCTGGTTGTCAAGTTGCCCGAAGACGGGCGCAGCTTGCAGGAGCTGCCGAATCTGCTGATAGAAACCCCCGGGGGTCATGTGCCATTGTCCAAGCTGGCAACGATTGAGGACAGTGATGGCCCGAACCAGGTGAGCCGTGAAAACGCCCGCCGACGCATCGTGATTTCAGCCAATACAGATGGCTCTGACATGTCGCAAGTCATTGCCTTGGTGCGTGCCGAATTGGCCGCCAAGGCGCTGCCAGAAGGCTATTTCACAGCACTTGAGGGGCAATTCCAAGCCCAGGAACAAGCAGCCCGACTGATCGGTGTGCTGGCACTGATTTCTCTCACCATGATTTTTTTGGTGCTTTACAGCCGGTACCGCTCGATGGTGCTCACAGCCATCATCATGGGCAATATCCCGCTGGCACTGGTGGGCAGTGTGATCGCCCTGTGGATTTCAGGGCAACCACTTTCGGTGGCGGCATTGGTAGGCTTCATCACGCTGGCTGGCATCTCCACCCGCAACGGCATCCTGAAGATCAGTCACTACATCAACCTTTGTGCGTTCGAGGGTGAAAAGTTCAGCCAGCACATGATCGTGCGTGGCTCACTTGAAAGACTGACCCCGGTGCTGATGACCGCCTTGGTGGCAGCCTTTGCCTTGGTGCCACTGCTGGTGTCGGCAGATGCCCCTGGCAAGGAAGTGTTGCACCCGGTGGCGGTGGTGATTTTTGGCGGACTGGTCAGCTCAACGCTGCTGGACAGCTTGCTCACCCCCCTGATGTTCTGGCTGTGGGGCGAGAAGCCGCTTGCAAGGCTACTGGAAATGCACGACGCCGAGAACTATTGATTTCAACCCAATCGGCCATCTTGAGGCCATAAACCAAAGAGGATACCGACATGAAATTCGCTTTACGCATGGCCGCCACGTGTGCAACCGCATTGAGCTTGACGACCATGAGCAACCTTGTCCTGGCACACAGCGATGACCCGCATCCAGACACCTTGAAGGCAACGCAGGGCGGCCAGCTTGGCGTGGCAGGCGCGTTCAGCTATGAATTGGTGATTGACAAAAATGCCAAAGAGGGAAGTGAAAGTGTTGTCATTGTGTACGTCACAGACCATGCAGGGAAAAAAGTTCAAACCGCAGGTGCCAACGGAACCGCGACGATTCTGGCCGGAAAACTGAAAGCCAGCGCGCTACTCAGACCCGATGGAGACAACCGGATGAAGGGCAGCACCCAATACGCCGCCACACCGGACATGAAAGTCCTTGTTTCGATCACCCTGGCTGGAAAGCCGCCAGAACAAACGCGCTTTACGCCACTGGCAGTTGCAAAAGATGGTCATACCGATCATCAGCATTGAGTTGGCAATCGCGCTGCACACAGGAACGACATGCAACTTGATCTAATCAATAGATATCAAAACGAAGCTGTTTTTAGGCCCATGAGAATCATTCAATATGAACCTGCTTTCTAAAAGCAATCGCCGTACCTTCTTCGCGACATTGTCGACCGCGCCTTGGCTAGGTAGCGCTTGGGCACAAAGCATGATGCACGACATGAGCGGCATGCATGGCGTGAAAGGCATGAGCCACCCCGTCGCGGCGTTGGCATCAGTCAATGCGCTATCCGATGGCGACCCGTTGGTCAGTTTGACCAAGCTAAAAAATGGAAGCACAAAGCCTGGCCTGTTTCGTGCAAGCCTGCGCGCTGCACCGATCTCCATCGCGTTGATGAAAGACGGTACCAAAACCGAATTCTGGGCCTATAACAATAACTTGCCAGGCCCGTTGATTGAGGTCTTGGAAGGCGACACAGTAGAAATAGAATTTTTCAATGACCTGCCACAGGAAAGCACCATTCACTGGCATGGCCTGCCTGTGCCCCCAGAGCAGGACGGGAACCCACAAGATGCCGTAGCACCTGGCGCACGTCGACTGTATCGTTTCAAGTTGCCACCAGACAGCGCAGGCACCTATTGGTACCACCCACACCCGCATGGTTACACGGCTGAGCAGGTCTATCGTGGCTTGGCCGGCTTGTTCATCGTGCGATCCAAAAATGATCCGCTGAAGAACTTCCCGGAGCGTCATCTTGTTTTCTCTGACCTTAAGCTCAGCGCCGATGGTCGAATTGCTGACAGCGACATGAACGACGAGATGAATGGCCGCGAAGGTCAGTTTGCGCTGGTCAACGCGCAACGTCAGCCGGTCTTGAAGTTTGATGCCAATGGGCGTGAGCGCTGGCGAATCTGGAACGCCAACAGTGCGCGGTATTTACGCCTGAGCTTGCCCGGTGCAACACTGACGTTGGTGGGTACCGATGGTGGTTTGTTGGAGCAGCCCATCTCTGGCTTGACCGAACTGCTGCTGGCACCGGCAGAACGCATCGAGGTTATCGTGGACGCGCCTGCGCAGGGTGGCGTGGCAACGTTAGTGACTGAGCCTGTTGAGCGAGGCAAGATGGGGAATGTACAGCCTGATCAGACCATGAATCTGATGAAGATGGATTATTCGGGCGTTAAGATGCAACAACACGCGGACTTGCCAACAAAGCTGCGCCGCATCAATGACCTGGGGCCAGCCAAATCCAAAAAACAGGTGGTGTTTTCGGAAGAAATGTCAATGGCTGGCGGTGTACACAGCATGAAGTTTTTGGTCAATGGCAAAACCTTTGACATGAAGCGCGTTGATTTCACCAGCAAGGTGAACAAGGTGGAGCTGTGGGAAATCGTCAACGAGTCCGACATGGATCACCCATTTCACATACACGGCACGCAATTCCAGGTGATTGAGCGCGAAGTCAATGGGAAAATCACCAAAGCACCTTATCGCGCCTGGCGTGATATGGCCAACTTGAAGTCAGGTGAAACCGTTCGCCTCAAAATGTTACAGCGTCACAAGGGTTTACGCATGTTCCATTGCCATATCCTGGAACATGAAAACAACGGCATGATGGGGCAGGTGAAGGTAATTTAGTGCTTTTAACTGCTGGCCAGTTGCATGCTGACCAAATACAACCTTCGCGGGTCATTCATGGTCTGGTCATCAAACGCTTGGTTGTCACCTGGATTCTGTTGTCTCTGGTGCTTGGGGCCGTCATGGTCTACCGCGAGATGGACAAGATTGACAGTCAGGCTTTCAGTTTGGCCATGAATTCATCAGCGTCTTTGCGCGAACACGTCACCAAAGCTGGCGATCAGCACGCTGATTCATTAAAAACAGCCTTTGTTCCACTGATCCGGCAGGGCTACTTGCAGGCTGGTGTAAGCAATGCAGAAGGGCAGGTCATGGCTGAAGCAAGTGTGCCTGACGCCAACGAGCTATTGGCCCGCTTGAAAGCGCATAAGAATAAACCCATCAATCTTGAGGCCGAGCGCCACCGCGTCCTGTGGTTCGGTGAAGGTCTCGTTGTGTTGGTGCACATCCCTTTGTTTGATCAAAGTAACAGGTACATTGGAAGTTTTTACGGTGCTTACTAGGTAGATCCGGTGACGCGCCAAAATTTGGTCTCAGAATTGGTTCGCAATGTCGCTGTGGTGTTGCTTGTCATTCTGGTTACTGCAATCTCTCTCTACCCAGTGATCATCAGTCTCAACAATGGCGTGTTGCAGCTTTCGTCGAAACTGATGCATTGCAATATTGAACTGATGGAAGTTCTTGGCAGCGCGATTGCCAGGGTGATTCAGATACCGATTTGCACAACTATCGCGTATGTCTTTACAGCATCCGTTTTGCTGAAGCCTGCGGCTTTTCCGATCCGGATATTCGTGGGGTGATTGCGGGTGCTTTTTTGCACGATGTAGGGAAGATAGGCATCAGCGACACCATTCTTCTCAAACCCGAAAAGTTAACGGATGGCGAGTTTGCCATCATGAAAAAACACGTTCAGTTAGGTACGGATATCATCGCAAAGTCAAGCTGGCTAGATGGCGCACGGGACATCGTTGAATTTCATCACGAACGTTTTGATGGTAGCGGCTACTTGGCTGGGCTCAAGGGCGTATCGATACCGCTGGCCGCCCGCCTTTTCGCCATTGTTGATGTTTTCGATGCGCTAACATCGCATCGACCCTACAAGATGCCAATGCTACCGTCAGAATCCATGCAAATACTTGGTGACGGTCGGGGCAGCCATTTCGATCCGGAACTTCTGGCTGTCTTTGAGAGAATCGCTGTTGAATTGCACACCGAAATTTCTCACTTGCCAGAAATTGAACTCCGGAAACGGCTGCATGCCAGGGTGACAGACTATTTTTTCGAACGCTTGAAAGCGTGAAAATGATTTCAAGCGAAAAGTATTACGAGGCCAGTAAAGGTAGAAACGACATCTTGTTTCATGTAAGCTTGACAGCTTTCTGAGGTTTCAAGATGTCGGTCTAGATCGTCAATTTACTTCCGGTTTTCCAATTTCTTTTGCATGTACAGTCTTCCAACTTCATTACCAGACATGCTGATTGTTTTTCCATCGGCGGTTTCCATCGACACTCCATCTTTCATGTAGACGATTTTTCCCATTGCATCCTCCATGGACATTTTGCCGTCTTTGTAATGGTGCATGGTGGTTCCGTCTTTGAGTTTGACGGACTGCACGATGGAGACATCGCCCTTTGAGACATCAGCACTTGCCGCAACGGCTGAAAGTGCGGTAACAACGAGACTTAAAGCGATCAGGGATTTGCGAATTGACATGATAAAACTCCTTTTTGATGATTTGCAGCGTCCTACAGACGTACGTTAGTAGGGCTGGCAATGCAACTGTTGCATCACTGGGGTTAATGTAGGAGCGAGGTGCCGTCATCAACATGACTGAACTATTACAAATATGTTTGTCTTGTGTCAGGTGCAAAATTGCATGTTTCTTGGTGGCTAACCGGTTGGAGAAGTGATCGGCATAGGTCAGCTACATTTGGCATCACTGAGTGACAGTTGCCCTCCAGGTTATCCAGATGGGCAAATTGGCCGCTCAATGCTCAGGCAAAGAATTAGCAGAGAAGCCAACTTTCATGGACTACACGGTCTCGAAGCATCCCACCAAGTATCCTGTATTTCTTGAAGGTACGCTACCACACAGACGTTGGTAGAACCTAGGATTAAATTTACTGGATTAGTGGTCGGACAGTCAGTTACCTTGAGTTGCAACAAACCGTCCTGAATCAGGTGCTCACCGCTAATTTTTCTAACCAAATCGCGACTCGTTCAAGTGGAGAATCTTATGAAAACGCTATATGCCATGATCGTTGGTGCCATTGTTCAATTGACTGGCGGTTTAGCCGCGGCACAAACTGGAAACATGATGGGTGGTGGTAACTCTGGCTTCGGCTGGATGGGTGGCTACGGTGGTTTCTGGATGCCGGCCCTGCTCATCGTTGTTGTCGTCGCCCTCGTGGTGCTGGTCATCCGGCGCAAGGATAAGTGACCACGGTAACCCTGTCTGTACATCAGTCTCTCATCAAGATCATTCAAACGAGCGGCCGAAATTAGCCCTATCGAACAGTCATGAAGCCCTTTTTTAGCGTTCAGCGAACACGGTACACCGCTACCGTGATGCTGTTCGTCTGGCTGATGTCATTAGGTCTAGGTGTAGCAAACGCGTGTCTTGTCCAGCAAGACAACCGACCACTTGAATATTTCAGTCATGGTCGTTCAGGCATTGACTATATAGCGTTTGCTGAACGTCAGGCTGCGCCGTACCACCTCGCCACAAATTCGGTCCATTCTGACGAGAACAGTTCGTCACCGGAAAAAAAAACATGCCTGCATTTTTGCGTGGCAGAGAAGAGCATCCTCATCACGGACCAGTTGAATGGGGTCGCTCACATTGATCTCGTTCCCATCCT
>Ga0136636_10001255_pt1 | contig 14625 bp, 8 predicted proteins | sample AntDrymUQ8522106_2_FD_104653 | JGI IMG/M metagenome (GOLD analysis project Ga0136636, IMG submission 104653) | Polar desert sand microbial communities from Dry Valleys, Antarctica - metaG UQ852 (21.06) | ecosystem: Environmental > Terrestrial > Soil > Desert | place: Antarctica: Dry Valley... | reverse complement strand
CGGGTTTGGCGTTGGGCCATCTTTTCAAGGGCAAGTTTGTGTTGATTCTCTAATTCGCCCAACTGTTGCTTAGCAGTTCGCAATTCGATTTCCGCACTATTTAATAGAGCATCTTGACCTTGTAAGGCATCTTGAGCCTGTAGCCAACGGGTATGGGTTCCTGATTTTTCGAGTTCAGTTAGCTCAGCACGCTTGACTAAAAGTTTAGCTTCTAGTTCAGCAATATTGCCATCGAGGGTATTGAGTTGTGCTTGCCCGATTTCAATGGCGGCGCGAGTTTTTTGAATTTGGTCTTGCAAACGTGAACGATCGCGGCTATTGCGTTCGATTTGTTCGTAAATGCGATCGCGTTTGAGTTGCGCTTCGCGGTGAGTCGTTCGTGCTGATTGCAATTGCTCTTCGTATTTGGCAATGCCCGTCAATGCACCGCGCGAACGCTGATTAAGTCGCGCTAACATTTGATCAATCTCTAACAGGCGATCGCGTAGTTGTTTGGTTTCCGAAGACTCCGCAGGCTTGGCATTGCCGAAATGGAGGCTACTATGTAAGGGAGCGCTACCGCCCGTCATTGCCCCTGATGTCTCTAGAATCTCACCTTCTAATGTCACCATGCGGTATTTGCTAATGTGGAATCGCGCTTGATTAAGATTCTCAAATACCAGTGTATTGCCAAACACAAAAGAGAAGACATCCTGATAACGGTCTTCGTAAGTAACCAGATTAAATGCGTAATCGATCGCCCCCAATTTCTGAGCTTCAGTACGTGATGGGAATCGCGCCGCCTGTAATTTGTTTAAGGGTAAGAACGTCGCCCGTCCTGCCCGTTCCTTTTTAAGTAAAGCGATCGCTTCGGATGCCACTTCATCACTCTCTACCACCAGATTTCCTAATCTACCACCCGCACAGATTTCCAGCGCCAACTGATAGCGCGGCTCCACTAAGCCCAATTGCGCGACCAGTCCATAAACCCCTGACATATCCGCTTCAATGATTACCTGTGAGGCTTTAGTGCCTTGCACTTCACGGCTTGCCTGTACCTGAGCTTCCAGTTTATCTAATTGACGAGATTTTACACGTTGCTCTTGATTAAGGCGATCAACAGTTTCGTTTTGAAGCTGAATTTCTAATTGTGCTTCCGCCAAATTTTTGGCAAGGGTCTGTACTATGGTTTCTGTGCCACTGACCTCCGCTTCTTGCAATCGTAGAGCAACCTCCAAAGACTGATTAGAAAGCATATCCACCGCATAGCGACCTTCACCAGCTAGAATCTCTTGCAGTTCCTTTTCTTGAGATTCTAATTGTAGCGATCGCTGATTGAGGACTTCCTTGATTCGAGTTTGCTCTTGTTTTTGTGGGTCGAGTTCCGCTTGAGCCTTATCAACATCTTGCCGTAGCTGTGTTTGTTGACGCACCCATTCTGAAGACGCTGAAGCGATCGCTTGGACTTCCTTGCGATATTGCGACACAATTGACGACTGTTGATCGCGAGCTTTTTCAGCCGTAGCGACAGTTTCTTCTTTGAATTGCTTTTGCGACTCTAATTGTTCTGACTCACGCAGAAGTTGATCAATATTCTCTTGAGTACTGACAATATGATTTTGATTGTTTTGATAAGAACTGGTCAGCGATTGCTGTTGACGTTGCAAACCGCGCAATTCTGCTTGTTGCGCCGACAAGTTGCTAGATACCGAGAGATATTCCTCTTCCCCAAGAGTATGCACGCGATCGCTAAGTTCATTAAGCTGCACAGTGCCTGTCTCGATTACCTGCGAGAGTTCGGTTAAGGACTTCTCAATGTTGTCGCATTGTTCGCGATTATTAATTAATTCGACATTACGCAGTGATCGCTGATAGTTAATCTCACGCTGTTGTAGCACCGCCTCCGATGCCTCCATGCGTTCATATTCCAACCGCAACGCCTTATATTTCTCCGCCTTAACGCGATCGCCCTTTAGCTTCTCTTTATTGGCGATCAATTCCTGCTCCACAATCCGAAAACGCTCCTCCTGCGCCTTCACATCATCGAGCTTATCCTTGGCTGTGGAAATTTTGCGATCAAACTCACCGACACCCGCTAACTCATCAATAATCTCGCGCCGCTCCCGCGAATTCATGGAAATAATGCCCGTGACATCCCCCTGCAACACGACATTATAGCCTTCGGGATAAATGCGGAACTTGGCTAACTGTTCATGCAGCTCACTCAAATTACAAGGCGTTCCATTTATATAATAAGTGGAAGTATAAGTCCCCTGACTCGTCACCCGTAGCTTCCGCATCACCGTCCATTCGCCTTGGGGCTGTCCATCAGCCTTGGGAATATCCACGCCTTCACTTTGCAGCGCCGCCATTTCCTCTTCTTCGAGAGCAAAGGTGACGATCACACTCGCCTCGACCATGCGCCCTTTTTTGCTATGGGCTTGGTTAACTAAATCTGGCAAGCGATCCGCCCGCATCCCCTTCGACCCTGCCAGCCCCAGCGCAAATAGCAACGCATCCAAAATATTCGATTTGCCCGATCCATTCGGTCCTGAAACCACCGTAAATCCCTGTAAAAGCGGGATCGATACGGTCGAGCCGAAGGACTTAAATCTGGTGAGTTCTACATTTTTAATGTACATATGCAATACACGCGGTGGGGCTTATCTAGCAAAAAATAGCGTAGCTATGTTGTTGCTATCTCATAGGATGTCGTTTTTTGACAGCACAAAAGTGCCAATACGTTACCATATCCTGCCAAAAATGGCGCAGGTATGCTCAAGATTTTTGTGAACTACTCCTTTCCCAGTGAAAGATTAGCGACAGCTATATGTGCAACGCCAAGAATAAATCCACAATAAAAAAGAGAGACGGCTTTGCCGTCTCTCTTTTTTTATAATCGCTACACCGTAGTAGGCACTCTCGACTTCACAGTCTCAAAGCTCGGCACAACAATCGACTTGTCTTGCTTAGTCAAGCGGTTGTATAGCTCTTGAGTATTTGGATAGTTTGCCGCAGGAAAAGTCTCAAAGCGGTTGTAGGGAACTACATCTTCGCCAAAGGCTTCGACGAACTCACGGTTATTCACCATTTCTGTGACCATAGCTCTAATACCACTAGAAGCCAAAATTAGATTGTACTTACGGATTTCTACTTGATCGATTGGTGCACGTCCGAGGAAATGCTTAGTTCCTAATTCGATCACTTTGGTATTAGGGTATGGAGTGTAGAACTCCTTGATGTAGAGTTCAGAAGTTCCGATCGCCAAGATGAATTCCTTGACAGTGATTTCACGATTCTTCAACTTTGAGGCATATTGGCTAAACTGCTCAGAAGCGACGTAGGCATCCATATCACGCTCGAAGACTTGACGATAAGCCGCACGCACTAGCGTCGCAGTTTCCACAGCATCGGTATTGGTGAGCTTGAAGATCTTGCGTTGTTCGCGCTTCTTATCAACACCTTGGTTGATGCGATCGCGAATTGAGACAGAAGAACGCTCTTCAGTAACTTGACCAAGTTCAATAAACTTAGGTGTAGTCGCAACTACAACTTTAGTACCCTTCTCTTCGGTCAACGTGCCAACGCGGTTGTTGCGGAGTGATACGCCCGCAGGAGTGAGATAACGCTCATAGGGAACGGTATCTTCACCAAAGGCTTGCTCATATTCTTTGGTATCCAAAATGGCATCAACGACCGCATAAAATCCCTTCTTCGCGGCAATATCAAAGTAAGCGTTAATCTCTTGGCGACCATAGGTAGGGCGACCCAAAAGGCGACGATGGGTATACTCGATCGCTTTGGTGACATAGAGCTTGCTCCAATAGCGATCGCGGAAAGTAGGCGATTTAGTCAAGATTCTGACAAACTCGCGTACTGAGATTTGACCACTTTCGAGCTTGGTTTCCGCAGCAGTTAGACGCTGACCAGAGAAAGGAATATAGCCAATAATTTGCAAGTAAATTACGCGAATCACAGCTTGGGTTGAGGTTTCTGAGTTATTGATACTCGCACCTTTGACCATTGATGACTTGCCACCCTTGCTGATCTTGACGCTATCACGTTGGGTTTGATCGAGCTTAAACACCTTGGGCGCAAGAGGATCGATCGTCCCAGTTGCACTAGGATTGCCTACTTGATTAGTGATACCAGAGCCATTGCGGATCAAGATACGGCGAGTATCCTTACTGAAAGGAGCAGGTGAAGCGTTTGGATTGCGGGTTTCTTTGGGGAAGATCGCGCCAAACTTGATTTCCAAAGGATCATTACCCGCACCGTAAACATGCTGATCGGGCAGAGGCTGATTGTAGGAAGCAAATAGGGTAATAAACTGGGGAACCTTACGGAACGGAGCAGAGTAGTTAAACAGGTCAAACTGTGCGCCCCAGTTACGAGCAGTTTGCGCTTCTTGTCCTAGTCCACGCAGATAAGGGACAGTTTCTTCCCCGAAGTAGTCGCTGTATTCTCTACAGTTAACTAGAGCATTGACTAGATCTGCCAAACCACCCTTAGAGACGATCGCAAAGTAAGCGGCAAGTTCTTCACGGCTTTCAGGAGAGCGCCCAAGGAAATGTTTGAAGGCTAATTCCACAGCACGAGAATTAATGAAAGGTAGGAAGAATTGATCGCGGTATAAAGGAGATAGACCTAAGCGGCGCACAAATTCACGCACCGAGATTTCGCCATTTTTTACCTTCGAGTCAAGGTCAGAGATACCTTGGCTGTAACCAAAGGCAATATCGCGCTCAAAGACTTGACGATACGCCGCTTTAACGACTTCATTTTTCTCAGAAGTAGTAGAGCCAGCTCGTAGGGTGAATTTTGGACGACGCTCGGCAGTGTTGTGGTAAGTCTGAGGCAAGGCAAGACCCTGAAGATCAGGAGAATTGCGCTGACGGACTTTGGGTGATGGCGTGGGCGCTTTAAATTCAGCGATCGCCACATCCATATATTGCTTGATGATTTCGATTGCCGCAGGATCGCTAAGGAAATAGCTAACTGCTGCTTGCTTCATAGTTTGTAAAGCCACAATGGTGGCATCAGTGGAGCAAGCAGCTTCAATGATTTCACGTAAGCCACGCACGTTTTGCGCCAAGATATTGGGATCACCAGCGACGATCGCATAAGTGGCATAGCGCAAAAACCATGACAAGTCCCGTAGGGACTTCTTCATCCGATCAGCGCCATAACGAGAGATATTAATAGGGCGGAAATTGACAGGAACAGCGTCAATTACTCCTGTAATGCCTGTGTTGGCAAAAAATCCCTTAATAGCGCCCAAGAGACCACCTTCGCCAATCGCTTCGGCATAAATGGTTGTACCCAATTCCATGCCGCGCTTGATGTCAACCAAGCGACCAGCGCGATCTACCTCAAGGGTTTCACCGCTCTTAGGTCTTTCCAAAAATGCCATCGCGGAGCCACCTGTAAAAATACGGCTGGCAGCCTTAGAAACGATGTTTTCTGAGTTTTGAGTAATAATCGCGGCAATTTCAATCCGTTTTTGACCAGATTGAAAATAGGTAGATAAGTCTTCTAGTTCGCTACGAGTAGCGAAACGATCTTGCTGCTCGATCTGTAAAACTGTGGAAGATATAGCGGTCTGATATAGACTAGGGCGGGCATTTACTGCACCACTTGACGCTGTTACGCTCATGGGTCTGCCTTATTGATCTTTAAATGGTTATGTAAAAAGTCGAAATAATATCTACCCAGTATAGGGGTTTCCAACTTATAAATCTAACTCTATCTCATCAGAAAATGCCGCATTTGCAAGCATTTCAACCTAAAACTAACGATAAGTTTTGTGAAGTCCAATCAACGATTGAGCGTGCAATTGTCGTTTTATAGTTGTTGCCAGTTTTATTTAAGACACATAGCGCTTTGCGCTCAAACCCGAACCAGTAAAATTTTGGAAAGGGTTGCGAAGCAACCCTTTCCAAAATTTTACTGGTTCGCTAAGAGGGCGGCGGCGCACTGCGCCGCCGCCCTCTTTTGGGTTTTGAAGCTACAGCTTAAAAAAACTTCGGATCGAACCTAAGTACAGAGGCTCATTAGTCGAAGCCGTATTGTTATGCCCTGCGTTGGCAATTAATACGATCGCTTTTCTGGTTGGGGTCGCCTCTAGCAATTGCTGAGACATCGCCGCAGGAATAAGTTCATCCGCAGAGCCGTGAATATAGAGAACGGGAGCCTTTAGCGATCGCACTTTTTTGATCGAATCAAAACGCTGGTGAATCAGCATATCGATGGGAAAGACTCGATATTTAGGCTCAAGGCTTGCCATTTCCGTAACTGAGGTAAATGTGCCATCTAGTACCATGCCTTTAGTGACGGGGCGCTTGGTTGCTAAATCAATAGCGATCGCTCCACCCATAGAATGCCCATAAACCAATATTTGCTCTGGTTTAAAACCCTCCGCAATCAAATAGTCCCAAGCAGTCTGGGCATCTGTATAAACACTCGCTTCCGATGGAAATCCCCCCTCACTCTTGCCAAAGCCGCGATAGTCGATTAGCAAAACCGAAAACCCTAACCCCTTAAGGCGATTAGCGTGTTTTGCGTTTGCTCCAATATTTTTAGCATTGCCATGCAAGTACAAAATCGCCTTGCGATCGCCCATCGGTAAATTTTGATTTTCAGGATTGAGCAACCACCAACCATGAATATTTTCCGTGGAGCCATCAGCATTATTAACAGGAATTAGAACTTCCTCGTACTTGGCGTTAAACTTGGCTGGTGTGGTTGTAATTTCTCTTGTTGGTGAAAATAATAACCGCGTTTGCCCTACCCATAGAGCAGCACAAGCTGAGCCATATAGACTAGCGATCGCAATTCCTGTGATCAACAGAGGTCGTTTCCAAGATGCATATTTTTGCTTGGATAGGTTCGGCAAGTTGTTTTCTGAAGATGTCTCAAGCCCTGAAGTTTGCGGTTCCATTATTTGACTAAATTACTGCCAACAATTTTTATTATATAGCTGTCGCCAAGTGTACTAGAGCAAAGCAAAAACCAGAAGAGAGTTGCGGCGCAAAGCGCCGCAACTCTCTTCTGGTTTTTATGTCCTAATGCGCAAGTGCCTACAGCGATAAGACCTTTCGACTTTGACAGGCTTTCACAAAATTGCTTTTATAGAAATGTTGCACAATTACTTCATTGCTGTAATATTGTAAAGCACTTAAATTAAGAGCGGTCATGGTGGAATGGTAGACACGCCATCTTGAGGTGGTGGTGGCGAAAGCTGTGAGAGTTCGAGTCTCTCTGACCGCATACTAAAAAATAGAAATAAAAAAGCAGCGCCTAGAGCTGCTTTTTTATTTCTATTTTTTAGCTTTCCAAGTTCCACCATAACGATAGTAAGGATTAGCTTGAGCGAGCTTTTGCCAACATATTGGACAAACTAGCGCCCAAGATTTAGTTGCATTATGTTGGATGCGATAACGGATTGAGCTTAAATCAAAACAATATTCACAGGGTTTCATGGGAAATATAGCAAAGATTTTATACCTATCGATTTTGACTTTTTCGTAATGAGAATTGCGAAGCCGTTGTAGTAAATTTAGTTTAGTTTACAAACAATGGTCAAAAAAATATGTCTCGCCAAGTCAACTGCAAAGAAGAATGTACCAACGGCTGTGTCCTTGGTGATCAATGCCCAAACTTAGAATATTTAGCCAAAGCTCGCAAGCTTCTGGCTGAATATTCAATTGATAAATTAATTGAGATATCAAACTCTCGCTTTTCACCTCCAAACGCACCCACAGAGAAATAAAGGATCTGATTTTTCAGGACGTAAACCCAAAAATTGAGTGGAGGCTACTCCCTTCCCAGTGAAAGATTAGCGGTGCGGCGCAAAGCGCCGCACCGCTAATTCTTGGGTTTTAATATTTATTCTTATACTGGGAAGGGAGTATCTGCGACTCCACTCAATTTTTTGGTTTTAATTTTGTCGCCGATCGCAGGTTGACAGTTAGAAAAGGGCAATAAGCTCTGGTTTTAAATTAAAATCATCAAATGCGGTTTTAAAAGGAATTACAGCGCCTTGTACTTTCCTAAAAACTAAGAAACCCTTAACAGGCTGTATCTCAATATGTTTTTGCTGTATTTAAATAAAATTGACTTGTGATGCAATCTAGTCCTCGACTTAAATTATTTTCTCAACCAATTGATCGCTATGCCATTGGTGTAATTGTTGTATTGAGCGTGATGATCGCAGTACTTTTGTGGGCTGGCGATCGCACTGCGCCACAGGTTCGAGATTTTAGCTGGCAGGGACAGAAAATTGATGCAACCAATATATCCTTTGCACTAACTTTCAATCGCCCGATGGATCGTGACAGTGTGGAAAAGAATCTCAAGTTTGAGCCTCCACTGGCGGGCAAGATTAGTTGGTCATCGCGGCGAATGTCTTATACGCCCTTAGCTCCAGCCATCTATGGCAAATCCTATACAGTTAAGTTAGAAGATGCATACGATCGCTTTTCTAGCGAAATTAGCAAGAAAAAACCAGTTGCGCCTTTTGTGGGCAGCTTCTCCACACCTAACCCTTATCTTGCTTACATCGGCTTACAGGCTGAAGAGCAGGGGCGGCTAATTATTTACGATCCACAAAAAAAAGAGAAGAAGATCTTAACGCCTGCCGAACTAAAGGTTTTAGACTTTCGGATTTATCCCGATCGCCAAAAGATTTTATTTGGAGCGATTAATGCCTCAGATCAAAGCTTGATAGATCAAAAACTTTATACAGTAACGACAGGAATTGATGCGGAAGATAAGCTAACCAAGGTTCCACAGTTACAAACCATACTTGGCAATGAAGATTTCCAAAACTTTAAATTTGATCTTTCCTCAGATGGAAGAAATATCTTAGTACAACGCCTCAGCCGCCAGCAAATCGGACTCTATGGACTTTGGTTAATTCAAGGAAATCAATCGCCTAAGCCTTTAGAAAATCAACCAGGCGGTGATTTTATGTTCACTCCTGACAGTTCTGCAGTGGCGATCGCTCAGGGGGAAGGGGTCGCGATTCTGCCCCTTGAGTCTCAAGCTGCGCCTCTAGATTTTTTGCCAAGGTTTGGAACTGTCTTGAGCTTTGGTCGAAGTGGCATTAAAGCCGCTACGATCAAGTTCAACAAAGATTACACGCGATCGCTTTATCTTGTGAATAATCAGGGCTTACAGAAAGAACTTACGAAGATTAATGGTTCTATTTTGGGCGCTCAGTTTGATCCTCAAGAGCAGACTCTCTACTGTTTGCTAACTGATGTCGAGCAGGATATGGCTAAAAATATATTTCTTGAAAAGCCTTATCTTGCTGCCATTGATTTGGAATCGGCTCAATTGCAAAGACTTTTAGAGCTACCTCCACAACGCGAAATTCAATTTAAAGTTGCTCCAGATGGGCAGTCAATTTTACTTAATTCAGCCATTCCCAACGCAGAGCCATCTGCTAGTTCTTCAACTCCTGACGACTCTGCTCAAGGTTCGCGAACTTTGCGATCGCCCCAAGTCTCAACTCAGTTGATTGTGTTACCAATCAAGAACGATCAAAGTAACTTTTTACCTCAGCCTGAAGTACTGCCAATTTTTGGAACATCACCACGATGGTTTCCTTAAAACTATACTTGTTAGAGGTTCTACACTAAGTAGATAGGCAAAATAAAAACCAAAAACCAAAAAGCTGTGGCGCACGCTGCGTGTGCGCCACAGCTTTTTGGGTTTTAAGTTTTTTCTGCGTACCTACTTAACATCTATATTGCTGTAATCCTATGGATGTAACCATGCTGAACACAACAGTTGTGGTCACAGGGATTGGCATGATCACGGCGATCGCCCATGATCGCGAAGCTACATGGCAAAGACTTTTAGCGGGTAAATCAGGGATCAAGTTTAATCATCAATTACAACTTCCCATCGCTCAGATTAATATTTCAGAAGATGAGTCTCTATCTAGATCGCAGCAGTTACTGAAGATTGCGACTTTTGAGGCGATCGCTGATGCTTGTTTACAAATTCCATTGACTAACTGTGGGGTCGTGATTGGCTCTAGTCGAAGCAATCAGCGAGAATTGGAACTACTTCTAGCGCAGTCCAAACAAAATTGGTCATTGAATGATTGGTGGAACTGCCAACCCGCTTCTCTATCTGCTCAGATTGCTAAATTACTAAAAACTCAAGCTCCCGTTCTTGCGCCGATGGCAGCCTGTGCCACTGCGAACTGGGCGATCGCCCAAGCTAGTGAACTCATTCGATCAGGACAGTGTGATTTGGCGATCGCAGGTGCAACTGATGCCGCGATTACGCCATTAACGATCGCAGGATTTCAGAAAATCAACGTACTAGCAAGATCGGGTGTATACCCTCTCAGCCAAGAACGGCAAGGATTTGCCCTCGGCGAAGGCGCGGCAACTCTGGTCTTGGAATCCCTCGCTTCAGCCAAGCAGCGAGGCGTAAAAATCTATGGCAGGGTCTTAGGATGGGGGATTACCAATGATGCCTACCATCCGACTAGCCCCAGTCCCGATCATTACAGCGCTAGAAAAGCGATTCAAGATTGTTTAAAACGATCCCATTTAGATAGGACTGGTATTGGTTATATCAATATTCATGGAACCGCTACGTCAATGAATGATGCCCGCGAGGCAAGCTTGATCGCTGATATTTTTCCACAGACAGCAGTTAGTGGCACAAAAGGAGCGACAGGGCATACATTGGGAGCAACAGGAATGATCGAAGCCGCCTTTTGCCTACTGGCACTGCGCGATCGCGTATTGCCTCCCTGTGTGGGGTTGCAGACTCCTGAATTTGATTTGAATATTGTGCGGCAGGCTGAGCGATCGCCAAATTTAAGTTCAGCACTTAGCTTTAGTTTTGGATTTGGTGGTCAGAATGCGATCGTGGCGTTTGGTCAATAGGTAGAGTTGCTCCTAAATTCATGTAGGATTTTATATTGGATTTATTTTCTTGACTGGGTAGCTTGTGCCAAAAACGTTACAGCTAATGTGGGCTTTATCTGGGCTGTTGCTAACTATTGCTAGCACCTTTATTCAACCATCCGTAATCCTGCCATCTCTTACAAATGGAGAGAATAAAGTTGCGATCGAGTCTATAAGCGTGACAATGCAAATTGGTGCAGTTTTGTTAACAGGTTGCCTTGGTGGTCGCAATGCGGCTCTGCTATCGCAAATTGCTTACATTACCTTGGGATTGAGTGGATTTGGCGTGTTTTATCAAGGTGGAGGGCTTAGTTACTTGCGATCGCCTGCCTTTGGGTATTTGTTAGGGTTTCTGCCTGGGGCTTGGCTGTGCGGATTTCTCGCATTTTTAAGACCTCCGAGCCTAGAGCGGATGGCGATAAGCTGTTTTGGCGGACTATTAGCTATTCACTTAGTTGGCATTACTTACCTAGCGGTAGTTCAGCTATCCAACTTCAGTAATTTTCAAACTCTCTTCTGGCAATATTCAGTGCAAGTTATTTCTGGACAGCTTTTGGTCGTATGTGCTACGGCTGTGATTGCTACGATTTCTCGAAAATTATTATTTTATTGATACAGCGCTTTGCGCCGTTATAAAACTCAAAAAGCTGTAGCGCACGCGCAGCGTGCACCACAGCTTTTTGCCTTGCTTAAAATGCAAATATGATTCGACGGGCGAAGCCCGTCGAATCATATTTTGGGTTGCTCCTTGGCTTTTAAAAAAGCGCAAAGCGCTGTATCCTAGATAAGCCCTTAAAAAACACACGCTTGAGGTTTCGGGTGTCTAAAGTTACTTGTAACTACTAGATTCCATCTCAGGCGCAAAGATAAACCCGAACACAGGAGAAAATTTAAATGGGAGTCGTAACCCTAGCCCAATTGCTAGAGTCAGGAGTTCACTTCGGGCATCAGACCCGTCGCTGGAACCCCAAGATGGAGCCTTACATCTTTACCGAGCGTAATGGTGTTCATATCATCGACCTTGTGCAAACTGCACAGTACCTCGAAGAAGCCTATGCTTATTTGCGCCAAGCTTCTGAACAAGGTAAAAAAGTACTATTCGTGGGAACCAAGCGTCAAGCTGCTGGTCTGATTGCTCAAGAAGCCGCCCGTTGCGGTAGCTACTACATCAATCAGCGCTGGTTGGGCGGAATGCTCACCAATTGGACAACGATCAAAACCCGTGTCGATCGCCTCAAGGATCTTGAGCGTCGTGACGAAAGCGGCGCACTTGATCGCTTGCCCAAGAAGGAAGCATCTACTCTCCGCCGCGAGATGGAAAAGCTCCGCAAGTATCTTGGCGGGATCAAGCTGATGCGTAAGCCACCCGACATCGTGATCGTGGTTGACCACAAGCGCGAATACAACGCGGTACAGGAATGCCAAAAGTTGAAGATTCCCATCGTTTCTTTGCTAGATACTAACTGCGACCCTGATAGCGTTGACATCGGTATTCCTGCTAACGATGACGCGATCCGCTCGATCAAGTTGATCGTTGGTAAACTTGCAGATGCGATCTACGAAGGTCGTCATGGCGATATCGAAGATATCGAGTATGAAATTGCTCCTGAAGATGTAGAAGCAATGGCTGAAGCTGAAGAAATCGTTACTGGTGACGAAGAAGAAGCTGCTTAATTTTTAGGTCAATAAAACCCAAAAAGCTGTGGCATACGCCACAGCTTTTTGGGTTTTATTGCCTAGTTTGGCTTTAGACCTTTCGAGAAAGCTTTGAAATTAAAAATATAGCGATCGCGCCTGCAACAAAACCGCTGACATGGGCAAGGTAAGCAACTCCTGGCAAATCGGGATTAGCCATAGCCGCGTAGACAGTTTGACCAGCAATCCATAGTCCCAAAAAAACCGCCGCAGGAATAGGTATGGCAGTGATGAAGATTCCTAAAAACACCAAGCTCAAGATTCTGGCGCGAGGAAATCTAATTAAATATGCGCCCATTACCCCTGATATTGCGCCACTTGCACCAACCATCTTGATAGCTGACATTGGGGCTGACATCACATGGACTCCCGCCGCGATCGCTCCACAGACTAGATAAAAAAGTAAAAACTTCCAATGTCCAAGTTGGTCTTCAATATTGTTGCCAAATAGATAGAGAAACCACATATTCCCGACTAAGTGGAAAATATTGGCGTGGATAAATTGTGATGAGATAAGTGTGAATGACAACTTTGCAGGATTTGCTAGCAAATCTTGGGGAATTACTGCCCAACCATTTAGCCACTGTAGTAATTGAAAGTTTGGCAAACTAACCTGATAGCCAAAGATCAAAATGTTAATCAGAATTAGGGCATAGACAATGATTGAAGTATCTCGGGTCGGATTATCATCATGTAAAGGAAACATTGCGAATCAGGGGCGACATCTCTAATAATATAACTTTTATATAGCTACAGCGCTTTGTGCTTTTATAAATTTATCTGTACCCTTTAAAGCCTCCTCCCTTCCCAGTGAAAGATTAGTGGTGCGGCGCGAAGCGCCGCACCACTAATTCTTGGGTTTTACAGCGCTTTACACTCTTGATTAGCTAAAGCAAATAATCCAGATCGGTAAAGTGAAAATTAGCCCAACGAAGGAAAGGGCGATCGTGCTAATTAGCAAGTCGCGATCTAGGTTGTATACTTCTGCCAAAATCAGCACAGACAAACCCGTTGGTGTACCAGACATCAAAGTTAATATCAAGCGGGGATCATCTCTCAAACCAAAAGCTGTTGCTCCCAAGCCGATCGCCAATGGCACAAGTCCGACCCTTAAACCTGCGGCGATCGCCGCAGGTTTAAGGCTTTCCCATTTCTCGATTTTACCAAGACGCAAGCCGACTAGAGATAGGGCAAAAGCGATCGTAATCCAGATGCCCGTATCTAGAGCCGACTCAATAGATGGAGGCAACTCAATCGGGCGCGTATACCAGCCGATCGCAAAAGCCCATAGGCTTGGCACACTGATCACATTGAGTAATAGCTTCCACCAAGGCGGCTTTACGTCACTCTTTCCGAAGTAACTAGCGATAAATACCGCAATTCCATAGTTGCCAGCAACGTTACTGGCGATACTATATAAAACTGCCCAATCGGTATAGGTGGAACTGGTTAAAGAATTAGTCAGTGTTAAGCCCACAAAACCTGTGTTACCAAGCATTGTTGCCAAGATAAAGCTGCCTAAACTGGAGCGATCGCTATCTTCCTGCTTAACAAATTGCCAGCCAATGAGAGCAAGCAACCAACTGAGAATCAAAGTAGCGATCGCCACATAAGGGATATAAGGTGTATCTGAGAACTCAGTATGTCTCGCCAAAACAAATAGCTGCAATGGCACACCTACCCAATAAAGTCCCATGCCTAAAAACTTAGAGAGATTAGCAGGGGCAAATCTCGAAATAACTAGTCCAACACCTGTCCATAGGATGAGTGGAATGTAAGCGTTTACGAGATCTCCAAAATGGAAGACAGACCAAAAATTGAGAATATCAGTTAGCAGCATTGAGAATCCACTCGGTAATACCGTCTGCTAGAGTCTTGGCAAGTAGCTTTTGCTGTTGTGGATCGATAATCCATTCAAATTCAACAGGATTGATCATAAAACCTAACTCTAAAAGAACCGATGGAGCTACCGTAGGTCGGGCGAGAGCAAGATTATTCCAGAAAATTCCATAGTCTT
>Ga0136636_10001254_pt1 | contig 14629 bp, 13 predicted proteins | sample AntDrymUQ8522106_2_FD_104653 | JGI IMG/M metagenome (GOLD analysis project Ga0136636, IMG submission 104653) | Polar desert sand microbial communities from Dry Valleys, Antarctica - metaG UQ852 (21.06) | ecosystem: Environmental > Terrestrial > Soil > Desert | place: Antarctica: Dry Valley... | reverse complement strand
TGGTAATGCAGATTTATGAACGATAATTTTTAACTTACCGTCTTTTCCTTTTCTAAATACCCAAGTTTTGTCCACCATTACTTCTTTTCCGTCTTTACTTGTTACCCACACATTACCCATTGTTATGGCAACGGAACCATAAATTTGAATCCCCTCATTTTTCTCTCCTGCATTGTCATATCTTGCCTTTACCCAGGGCATCATTGCAAAACCTTTGTCGTTTGAATAAGCAGGGTCGCCTCCAATAAAGTAGGCTAAGGCACCTTTTTTATCGTTTCTAAATGTTTGGTCGCCATAAGCTAAAGTAGGTTTAAAAAACACCTTTCCATTGTCATAATTATATGCCTCTGAAAGCACTTGTTCGGCAAAAGCTTTGTAATCTCCACCTTCTTCCTTTAATTTTCCAATTTTTACCAATGCATCACACCAAGCCTGTTGTGCTGCGTTCACTTCATCGTAAGTAATAACATCTTGTGCCCCTTCTTCAACATAGACTAAACCCAGGTCGCTTATTGTTTTTTGGACTTTATCACTGGTTTGTGTAACCACATTTTGAGCTTCTTTATTTGCTTTCTCTGTAATTTGGTTACAAGATGATGCCAATAAACCTAACGTGAATGTTGCTAAAACAAAATTATTAGTGTTCATATATTTCAATATTAGTTGCCTACTTTGTAAAACGGTGTTCGGCTTTTCCGCTAGTGAGTATTCAGTTATTCTTTTTTTGTTTAAAACAATTTGAAGGTTAAATTAAAAAAGGTTGCGACTTGCTATTTTGTTTCCATTTGTATTGAAACATTCTTTATAAACCATTTTAATCATCTTTTATGCTTACAATAAAGTTACAAACCAGGCATGTTTGATTCCTGTTTTTGGGCAAACGCAAATTCGTAAGCAATGCGTAAGGCAATAACTGCAAGAGAACCGTCAGGAGTAGACCACCCTTCGTGCCTCAAACCAATATCAAAAACATTTGAGCCTAATTTAAATTTATCTCCAAGGCCAAACGAATAAGCTAAGCCAGACCTACTATTATTACCCATAAAAAATATTCCTCCAACCTCCCCTGCGCCATAAAAACTACCTATATAATATCTAACACCTGCTTTTAATGGAAGGGCTGACAAAGCAGCAGTTTTAATACCTAACACATTTTTGCCAGGTAAAAAATAATAGCCGCTGCTAATTGTGGCGCTTGCATGCTTAGCAAAAACATATTCTGCTTTTATAGTTGCGCCCGCTCCTGTTTTATTTACTGCCGAAAGTTTTGTTTCTGTAAAAAGTACCTCAGCACCCACACTACCCGAAAATGTTTCTAATTTATAAGCCTGTGCTTCACAATAATTATGATTCCAAAATAAATTTGAAAATATAAGTGTTACTATTATCTTTCTCATAAAACAAGTTTAAAATGATAATGTAAAAAGGGTTAATGTTGTTTAATATTTATTGGCCAATGAGCAAAGGAGCTTTCCCATCGGTAATTATTATTTTAGCATTCGGCGATTTGGATAACTGATTAAATGCTTCTATACTTCTGATTTTAATGATTTCAGGTGTTAGTCCTTCTGCAATAATTTTTTGGGCATCTCTTGTTCCTTTAGCTTCAATTATAATTCTTTCGACTTCAAGCCTTTGTTCCTGTAATACAAATTCCATACGCATAGCATCTTGCTCTGCCTGCAGTTTGCGCTCAATAGAACTCGATAATCCGTCGGGTAATTGTATACTTTTCATTAAAACAGATTCTATTATTATTCCCTGAGCTGACAATGTTTCGCCCATTCTGTCTCTAATTGACAATTCAATGTTCGACCTCATACCGGAATGCATGTCCTTCGCAAAGAATTTAGCACATACATCAGCAGAGGCAGATCTAAAAACATTTGCAATGATAGACGGGTAGTTTAATCCAAGTGTTTTTATAATGCTTGGTACTTTTGCCTGATCTAATCTATATAAAATTGATATTTGAGAATTTATGCTCAGTCCTTCTTTACTTGGCAGGTTAAGCGATAATTCCAGATTATTGGTTTGAATAGAAGTTTTTACAACCCTGCTGGTGAAAGGATTATAAACTACCGTGCCTTGTGTAACTATGTTATCTGACAACTGCCCAAGTTTTTGTTTTACCCCCACTTCTCCCGGCCTTATAACAGCGCAGCTATTTAAAGAAACCAAGGCCACAGCTATCAACAAAAAATAGAGTGAAATAAATAACCAGGAAAATTTATCGCCTTTAAATGTCACCCAACTTTTTGAATTGAGAATATGGTGTTCGCATTTTACTTTGTGTAAATTATCATTTTTCATTTTACATTATTTAATGGTTTTAAAATATTGATTCAATAAAAGAAATATCAACTGACGCAGTAGTTTTTTATCTCATTATAAAGATAGCATTAATTTGTTGGATAATAGTATTACTATCATAAATAATTTTTAATTCCGGTTTCATATAAATATTGTTTGCGACTTAAAATAAAAATCAGGAATTTTATTTTCAATTAAAAAGATTACCCTACATTAAAATTTAGTAAAAATTATGGTACTGCGATGAGAGGGTGTAGCATTTTTGAGTGCCCATTGTAACCCAACCGGCAGGTAGGTCTTTAATTGTTAAAGGCAAACCAAAGCCTTTTTGGCCGAACAGCGCAAGTGGTAAATAGAAGAATTTAATTTATTTGAACAGACTAAACTAAGTGGAATAATTTCGGAGTCTTGATTAATTTTTTTGACCGTCCAATTATATTTATCTTAAAGGCAAAGAAGTAAAACCTAATGAATTTTTTCAGTACAAAACGAGCCAAAATTATATCTACTATTATTTTTATCCTTTTTGTGTGGGTCTTACTTGCACAGTGCATGATACAAAAAGAGAGATGGAGCGACGCAAAAGGATACAAAGTTTTTAAATCTGCAAATGTTCCTTTACAAATACGAGACACTTTAATAAACAGCACCCATTTACATTACGCTGTTACCGGGCCCGATACTTTACCTACTTTAATTTTTGTACATGGCAGCCCCGGAAGCTGGATGCATTACATGAAATATTTGCGTGATACCAGCCTTCGAAAACTATTTAGAATTGTTGCCGTTGACAGGCCAGGCTTTGGTTACAGTAGTTTTGGAAAAGCCAAGCATTTAAAAGAGCAAGCTGAAATTATTTTACCCGTACTGGAAAAACTAAAGACAAAAAAACCTATGTTTTTAGTTGGCCACAGCATGGGCGGACCTGTTGTGGTAAAACTCGCAGCGTTAAACCCTTTATTGTTTCATACTGTTGTAATTGTTGCAGGAGCTATAGACGTAAAGCAGGAAAAGAAAGAAACATGGAGAAAGATAATGAATGTACAGCCTTTGTATTGGCTGTTACCAGGTGCATTTGGCCCAAGCAACACTGAATTACTTTACTTAAAGAAAGATCTAATTCCATTACAAAACGATTTCAAAAATATAACCTGTAATGTTCTATTTGTGCATGGTGATAAAGACACATGGGTTCCAATAGAAAATATTGCTTACGGCAAAAAGATGATAGTAAATGCACATGTTCTTGCAGATACAATACATGGCGCCGATCATCAAATACCCTGGAAAAATAAAGATGAGCTAAAACAAATTTTGCTAAAGCGCCTAAGCTATTAACAAGAAATAGATGCTAAAATTTTAAATAAAAAAGAATATAAATATTTTTTAAAATAACAATTATAAAAGTGTATACTTAAATCTTTACGAATTAAGGTTTATTTAATCCCTAAAAAAACTTAACAATTAACTTTAAATAATGAACCGTTTTAATATAATTGTAAATACGTTATTCAATAGGTTATTATCTGAAAAAACAAAAGAAAAAAGCGAAAAAGTAATTATCTATATTGCCATCATTAGCTTCATCGTTCATTTAATGTTAATTGCTTTTGTAGAATTAAAATGGATAAAGTTCGATGATATTTCTGGGTTACTAAAAAACCCTATGGTTGCCATTTATACTCCTTTTTCGTTTATTTTATTGTATGAAGCTTATTTGCTGGTATATTATTTACCAAAGTCCACCACAAAATATATTGGTAAGCAATATGAAATTATTACGCTCATTATTATTCGGCGAATCTTTAAAGATTTCTACAAATTAGAATTTACAAATGATTGGTTTGCTACAAAAGAAGATGTAATTTTTACTATAGATGTATTTGCTGTATTGATTTTATTTTATTTGATTTATCTTTTTTACAAAACTGTCGACATAAAACCCCAGCATAAAATATCGGTAAAAGTTGAAAGATTTATTAATCTAAAAAAAATAATTGCCACCATTTTAGTTCCGGTATTTATAATGTTGGCCGTTTATAATTTTAGTTTTTGGATGTACGAAAATTTTTATTTGACAAACCAGACAGAGTTATCAATTAAAAATACCAACAAGATCTTTTTCGATGAATTTTTTACGGTTTTAATTCTGATAGACGTTTTATTACTGCTGTTTTCCTTTTTACATACCGATAGATTTAATCATGTCATTAGAAATTCCGGTTTCATCATTTCAACTATTTTAATAAAACTAACTTTTAATATAGAAGGAATTTTAAATCCCATTATTACAGTTGTTGCAGTTTTATTGGGGGTATTGGTTTTGTATATCCATAATAAATACGAAAAACTGGAAAATCGTTTTCTTTCTTCAGAGGGAGTTGTTTAGCTAAGGGGTTTATTTATCTATCGAAGGCTTTAACATGCTTAGAGGTAATCCATCCGACACTAAAAATTTATGTATTCCTATTTTGATAGAAATTTATAGATCACTTTATTCTTACCCCAGCTCTATAACAGTTATCTCCGCCAACTGCCCTACCCTGCCTGGATAACCAATAAAACCAAAACCTCTGTTTACATACAATTTTTGTTTTTCGCTTTCATATAAACCCGCCCATTGTGGATACATATATTGAACCGGGCTCCATTTAAAACCAGGTAGTTCTACACCAAACTGCATACCGTGTGTGTGCCCACTCAGCATCAAGTCCACATCAGCATAATCCTTTTTTACTTGTGCATCCCAATGGCTCGGGTCGTGGCTCATTAAAATTTTAAATGGATATTTTTCGGTACCAGCATGTGCAAGGTCCATACGGCCATGCTTTGGAAAACGTGCTTTGTTGCTCCAATTTTCAATACCTATTAAAGCAATCTGTTCAGCATTTTTTTCCAGTACAACATGTTCATTCATTAATAATCTCCAGCCCATATCAGCATGTACCTTTTGTAAGTTAATTAGGTTCTGTTCTTTGCTCACACCATTTATAGGCCATTGCACATAATCGCCATAATCATGATTACCCAAAGTAGAAAACACACCCATTGGTGCTTTTAGTTTGTCAAATACATCAATGTAATTTTCCATTTCGGTCGCCTTGTCATTTACCAAGTCGCCCGTAAATAAAATAAGGTCAGCATTTTCCTTCATTATCATTTCCACCCCGTGCTGCACCGCTTTTTTATCCATAAAACTGCCGCTGTGTACATCGCTGATATGAATAATTTTAAGCCCCTTAAATGCCTCCGGCAAATTATCAAAAGCAAGTTTCACTCTTTTTATCTGGTATTTATATTGGTTGGTAAAACCGTACACAAGGCTGCCAAATAATGTGGTACCTGCTGCTATACCAAGCCAGCTTAAAAAAGTAGAACGGCTAATTCCATCGCCACTCATTCCATCCATATCGGTGTTATTAAAAAATAATTTTCCGGCGAGCCATTGTATTCCTCTTCTTAAATCATCTACCAAAAAAAATACGAGTGCAGTAATTTTTGCCAAAAATAAACCAACAATCATGGCAAAAAGATAGGTGCGAATTTTCTTTCCAAAAAATTGCTGCTCTGTATATACAAACAATAAAAAACCAACCACAGCCAGTATGGTTATTGACCAATACAGTGCATATATTATTGTTTTTGCTCGCGGCGATAAATTTTGAGAAACATTTTTTACTGCCTGAAAAAAATAAAGATCCAGCAACAGCATTACAGAAATAAAAATAAAAACGCCAATAGGTGTGCGCATAAATATCTGTGTTTAATTAAAAAACTAAAAACTCATCTACCTGTTCGTTCATTGTTTTCAGTGTGGCATCATCCATTATTTCTTCCGCTTCGTTTAATAAAGTATGCACCACACTTACCGGTAACCTGTTTGGGTGTACATGTATTTTTAAATGCATCAACGAACTTGTAAGGTGCTCCAGCCCACGCAGGTTGCCTGCCCGGCCAGTACTAACTCCCACAAGCAATGCTTTTTTATTTGGCCACACCTTTTTCACATCGGTATTATCAATCATCATTTTTAATACGCCTGGGAAGGAACCGTTGTATTCTGCCACCACAAAAATAAACTTATCCGCAGCTTTTAAAAACTCATTTTCCATTGTTTCAAAAATACCATTGCGTTCGTACACATTGTATTCATCCAGCGCAAGTATTTTGTTCTCCACGTTTCTGTCTTTCAGAAAACGGCTATATTGTTTTGCTATTTTTTTTGTGTTACTTCCTTGCCTGTTAGTACCAGATATTATTGTTATCATTATATAGTGTGCTTTAATATTTTTTGTTTTAGGGCATTCAACTTATACCATTCATCAACAGTTGTCCCGGCTGTCCGTAGTACTCCTCGTTTCGCTTCGCTACACTGTGGGGTACTACTTCCCACCTGTGCCAATTTTTTGGTATCGGGCACCGTGTCCCAATATTCATGTTGGGAGCCATTCATCTCTTGTAATTCTATTGAACCATAATTTAAAGTCTTCAATTTAAAATCTACCTCTATTTACCACATTGTATGATCATCGAATCCACCTTTAATTAATATACCATAATAGCCAATTATTGCCGAAGTTTGCAAAATTATCTGTAGAAGTTTACATTTGATGAAAAACTTCCCAAAACTCACAAATAAACAGCGCAATTCGTAATGGCAAGAATAATAGGAATAGCAAATCAAAAAGGTGGTGTAGGTAAAACAACTACAGCCATAAACCTTGCAGCAAGTTTCGCTATATTGGAGTATAAAACACTATTGGTAGATGCAGATCCCCAGGCAAACAGTACTACCGGCACCGGTTTCGATCTTCAGAATATTACCAAAAGCCTGTACGATTGCATGGTAAACGAAGCTACCGCCAGCGAGGTGATTTTAAAAACAGAAATGGCATTTTTAGATGTTATTCCTTCGCATATAGATTTGGTAGGTGCAGAAATAGAAATGATCAATTACCCAAATAGAGAAGGCATTCTTAAAAAAATATTGGAGGCGGTAAGAGATGAATACGATTTTATTGTAATTGATTGTTCGCCCTCACTCGGTTTAATAACCGTAAATGCATTGGTGGCAGCAGATAGTGTAGTGGTACCAGTACAAACAGAGTTTTTTGCATTAGAAGGTTTGGGTAAATTATTAAACACGGTAAAAATTGTACAAAACAGGCTTAATACTGATTTACAGATTGAAGGAATATTAATGACCATGTACGATGGTCGCCTGCGTTTGTGCAACCAGGTAGTAAGCGAAGTGCGTCGCCATTTTGAGGATATGGTTTTTAGCGCCATTATTCACAGAAATACCAAACTGAGCGAAGCTCCAAGCTTTGGTAAGCCAGCTATTTTGTATGATGCAGACAGTAAAGGCGCTGTAAATTATTTAAACCTTGCAAAAGAAATTTTGCAAAAAAATAATATGACGAAGATTGCAAATGCGGAAAGGCAGATGAAAGAATAGGAAAGAAAATTTGCAAATGGGCAAATATGCAGATCTGCAAATATGTTTAGCTCGTTAAAATATTATTATAGCAAACAATTATTTATACAAATTATAAAAATGAAAATCGAGATGGCAAATACTTAATTACTAAACTTTTGTTTTTAATTAAATATCTCAGAGTTTTTATTTGCACATTTGCCCATTTTCACATTTTCAAATTTACCCCCATGAGTTTATCAAAAAAAAACGATGCATTAGGTAAAGGAATAAGAAGCCTTTTGCAAAATATAGATACCGATCTTAAAAATACCGCAGGTTCTTTAAAGCCAGAAATAGCTGAGCAAAAAGTAGGCATACAAAGAGTTTCTTTAGATTTAATAGAAGTAAACCCCAACCAGCCCCGTAAAGATTTTGACGAAACTGCCTTAAGCGAACTGGCAGCTTCTATAAAATTGCACAACATTATTCAGCCATTAACGGTATCGAGTATACCGGGTGGTAGATATAGATTAATAGCAGGTGAGCGCAGGTACAGAGCATCTAAAATTGCCGGTTTAAAAGATGTACCGGTTTATATAAGAGAAGCAAATGCAGACCAGCTATTGGAGCTTGCCTTGCTGGAAAATTTACAAAGAGAAAATCTTAATGCGATAGAAATTGCCCTTTCGTACAAACGTTTGATGGATGACCTGGATTATACGCAGGAAAAAGTGGCAGAGCGTATGGGCAAAGAACGCAGTACCGTTACAAATTACATTCGCCTTTTAAAACTACCGCCAGATATTCAGATAGCAGTACGCAATGGCGTTATAAGCATGGGCCATGCACGTGCATTGATAAACGTAGATATGGTAGATAAACAACTCTTCATTTTTTCAGAAATAAAAAGCAAAGAATTATCTGTAAGGCAAACGGAAGAACTGGTAAGAAGAATTTACCACGGGGTTGATGCTGTTAAACCTTCTGTAAAAGCAAGTTTACCGCCCGCATTTAAAAAAATAGAAGATAATTTAGCTTCCACATTCGGTACCAAGGTTGTACTTGCACATAGCAAAAAAGGAAATGGCAGTATTTCTTTCGATTACTATTCGCTGGAAGAGCTTAATGGCTTACTGGAAAAGCTGAACATTAATGTGAGTTGATGAAAAAAACATTTCACTTTTTATTTATTTTATTATTTACTTCTCTGTTTGTTTCTGCACAGGAAAAATTAATTGTAGATACAAGTGGCAAAGTATTGTTTTCTAAAAATACCGGTGTAAAAAAAGATACCGGTGTAAAAAAATACGACCCTGGCATTGCCATCCGCCGGTCTGCAATGTTACCTGGTTGGGGGCAATACACAAATAAAAAATACTGGAAAATCCCGTTGGTATATGCAGGGATTGGAATACCTGCCTATCTTTTTACCCGAAACTTAAAGCAGTATAAAGATGCAAAAAATGCTTTTAGTTTAGCTACAGATGGCGACCCTTCTAACGACAGCCAAATAAAAGAGCCCTATTTTAGTGTGCGTGCACAGCCTGACAGGATAAGGGTTTTCAGAAATTCTGTACGACAGAATGTAGATTACTCCGTATTATTTATTATAATTTTTTGGGGATTAAATGTAGCAGACGCAGCGGTAGATGCTAACCTAAAAACGTTTGACGTAAGCGATGAACTTAGTTTGCAATTAAAGCCTGGTTTTAGTCCTTTGGCAAATACAAATGGCATAAGCCTGGTATTGAATATTGGGAGAAGAAAATAATTACTTTATAATTTCCTCTAAAAAAATCGCTTCTGAACATACCTATTAAAGTTGCTAAACAAAAATATTTCATTTTACAATTTGAAAAGCAATTTGAAAAAATTAAAAATTTTTTTGAATTGCGTTGTCTGAATTGCGCCCGACTGAATTGCACTAACCTTTAGGTCGATGTTAAAATTTTATTCACCTTACATGGGCTTTAGCCCTTACACAATCTATTTGGGCTGAAGCCCTTTATATCTTAGATTTTATCCCTGTGCTGAAGCACAGGGCAATTCAAAAAACTTTTCTTGACGATGATCCCCAACAATTTGAAACTTTAACTACTATTTTAAACCAACTTTAAAACATTTCAGGCATTTTTTTATGATTTATAATTTTTACAGAGTTGCCTTATTATATTCTTTCGCAGGTAACATTCCTTAATTTTATACAATGAAAATAGCACTTATAGGTTACGGTAAAATGGGGAAAGCAATAGAAGAAATTGCTTTACAAAAAGGATATGAAATCTTACTCAAAATAAACGATGAAAATCTTGCAGACCTTACTAAAGAAAACTTAGCGAAATGCGATGTTGCCATTGAATTTACTAATCCGGAAAGTGCGGTTAAAAATATGCGCACCTGTATAGATGCAGGCGTACCTGTTGTGTGTGGCAGTACAGGTTGGGTAGCACGGGAAGATGAAATAAAAAAATATTGTACCAATCACAATGGCTCCCTTTTATACTCCAGTAATTTTAGTATTGGAGTGAATATTTTTTTCGAAATAAACAGACGACTTGCTGCATTAATGGCGCAACAAAATGGATATGATGTAAGCATAGAAGAAACGCACCATACACAAAAAAAAGATGCACCAAGTGGAACTGCTATTACTATTGCGCAGCAAATAATATCAGAGCATAGCGATAAAAATAACTGGACATTAAATCCTACAGCGAATGCTGAGGAAATACTGATAAAAAGCAAACGAATAGACCCAGCACCCGGCACGCACAATGTACGCTACACATCTGTTATTGATGATATAGAAATAATACATACAGCCCACAGCAGAAAAGGATTTGCGGCAGGAGCATTGGCTGCAGCTGAATTTATTGCAGGTAAAAAAGGTGTCTTTAGTATGAGCGATGTGTTAAAAATCACCAATTAAATTTAGGGCAAAATCAAGTGCCAATTCTGGCAATTAATATTTCATTTAGCGTTTATTTTAAATACTACTTTGTCTTTTAAATAAGTACCACATGTATTTCGAAAATTATTAAAACTTGGTATTTTAATTATATATTTACGGCAGAAGTAACCCCATGAAGAAGGAAAAAATATCCCTGGCAATTGTTGACGACCATCAGATTGTTATTGATGGATTAAAATCATTGCTGCAAGGTCACCCAAATTTTATTGTAAAAATAGAATGCAATCATCCTGAAAAAATGGAAGCAATTCTTGCAGAAAATAAAGTAGATATTTTATTGACAGATATTATGATGCCCATAATGAATGGTGCAGAGCTGGCAAAAATGGTTAAGACAAATTTTCCGGAAATAAAAATTTTGGCACTTTCCATGAGTGGCCAGGGAGATCTTGTAAATAAAATGATTGATGACAGCGATATTGCAGGTTATGTTTTAAAGAATCTCGGCAAGCAGGAATTGATAACTGCACTTGAAAAAATTGCCAACGGTGGTGTTTACTTTAGTGAAGAAGTACTGGAAGAAATGATGAAAGCAAGTGAAAGAAAAAAGACATCAGATGAAGTTCATCTTACCATTAGAGAAATAGAAATTATACGGTTAATTGAAAAAGAATTTACTAATAAACAAATTGCAGACAGTTTATTTATTAGTGAACGTACCGTAGAAACGCACCGTAAAAACATATTTAGAAAAACACAAACCTCCGGGTTAATTGGTCTTATAAAATATGCATATGAACATAAATTAATTGAAATAAGGGCATAGCAGTTAGTTTCTTAAAACTAATAACGCATGGCAGGTTTTAACCTTGTCCATAACTCATTATCAAAACTGCTTGGTCCTAAAGTAGATGTTCCTGCATTATCGCCAAGCCTTACTACTACTACATCTAAACTTGGCACCACATAAATTTTCTTATCATCTTTTCCCAAAGCCATCAACATATCTGCAGGGGCAGCAGGTGCAAGAGATGTATTAAAAACAGTTTGAAAACCAGGTACCATGGTAGAAGTTTTACCATTTAACCACCATAAATATCCGTAGCTTAAATTATAATTTTGAGAAGTATTCGTCATAGCTGTAAAATAAGCCTCATTATTTAATATTGCTGTACCATTCCATTTTCCTTTGCTCAATATTAGTGATCCAAATCTTGATGCCTCTCTAGTAGTGCAATACAAAATAAAATTTAGCCACAAAGCACTAGGCATACCAATTTTATCAAACAGTTTTTCTTTACAATATTGGTTAAAGGTTTTGTTGCTTGCAGCTACAATTACGGTCTGCAACAAATGGTAAGGTGCATTGTGGTAAGCCCATCTGTTTCCCGCATCTGCCTTGTATATAAGGCATGCGGGTGTAGTACAATCCTGGTCTGGTACTCCATCATCCAGCCCTGTTGTCATTGCAAGCTGGTTTTTTATAGTAATTAAATTTTCTTTTGCAAGTGGCAACGAAGTCCATCCTGTTCCCAAATATTGTGAGGTTCTGTTGTTGATGTTTAATATATTATCCTGCTGCGCAATACCTGTTACCAAACCTACAACACTTTTTCCTGCGCTTGCAAGGTAGTACCGGGTATCTTTTGTCCAACTGTTCCAATATTGTTCTTTAACTATTTTTCCGTGCTGTAGTACTATCAGCCCATATGTATTTTTTGTACCGGCATAATCAAATGCCTGTTGCAGCAAAGCTTCATCCCAACCGGCTGAAGCAGCGGTTTTTGTATCCCAAATACTTCCGGTTAGTGGTGGGTAATAATAAGCTTCTACAGGAATTGGAACTGGTACTATTTCTGTAGTTGATTTTTTACAACTATACAATGTAAAGGCTGCGGCATATATTAATAAGGTATATCTCATAAGTTTTTTTGACTTTGATATTACTCAAACGTTTAATTGGTAATATTATTTTGCGGGGTTGTCCCATCCACTAACTTTAATATCATTGAGAAGAATAATCAAACTACATCTATAAAATCTCTAACATAGATAATAATAAACCAAGCATTAAATTTAAAACAAGTAGACTAATTCTACCTGACTTTATATCGTTTCTCAAATACAAAAACCACAATTAAAGTCAAACAAAAATTAATTTCTGCCTTATCCTGTTTATCTTTGCAACGTTTAAATTACGCATAAATAAAGGCTGAATAAAGAACTAAAAAGCACAAGTGAGTGACACAACGATGATGAGTGTAGCTGCTTCTTTGTTTGGACAAAAAAAGAAAAACACAATAAAATATTACATAATCTTTTAAACAATCTCCTCGTTTTCTTTCCGCCTGTTTGCGGAAGATAGGATGGAGTTTCTATTTTATGGCTGCAAAAACCGATAATTTTCAATCTCCCGATTATTTTAATGTAGACGATTTGCTTACGGAAGAGCATAAACTCATTAGAGAAAGTGTGCGCAATTACGTAAAGAAAGAAATTTCGCCCATCATTGAAGATTATGCACAGCGTGCAGAATTTCCGCAGCAAATTGTAAAGCAATTAGGCGACCTTGGTTGTTTTGGTCCAACCGTGCCGGAGCAATATGGCGGCGGCGGTTTGGATTATATATCTTACGGTATAATGATGCAGGAACTGGAACGTGGCGATAGCGGCGTACGCTCCACAGCAAGCGTGCAGGGAAGTTTGGTTATGTTCCCTATTTACCAGTATGGCAACGAAGCGCAACGAAATAAATATTTACCAAAGCTTGCGAGCGGCGAATGGCTCGGTTGTTTTGGTTTAACAGAGCCCGACCATGGCAGTGACCCTGCAGGAATGCTCACCAATTTTAAAGACAATGGCGATGATACCGTTACCTTAAATGGTGCAAAAATGTGGATCAGCAATGCGCCTTTTTCGCAGGTTGCAGTTGTGTGGGCAAAAGATGATGCGGGGGATATTAAAGGAATTATTGTAGAGCGGGGCATGAAGGGTTTTACCACACCAACAACGCACAGCAAATGGAGCCTTCGTGCAAGTGCCACAGGCGAACTTGTTTTTGATAATGTGATTGTACCTAAAGAAAATATTTTACCAAATGTAAAAGGCTTAAAAGGTCCGCTCGGTTGCTTAACAAAAGCCCGTTACGGAATTGCCTGGGGCGCCATCGGTGCAGCTATGGATTGTTATCACATTGCATTGGAGTACAGCAAAGAGCGTGTGCAGTTTGGCAGACCAATTGGCGGTTTTCAATTACAACAAAAAAAATTAGCCGAAATGGTAACCGAAATTACCAAGGCACAATTGCTTAACTGGAGATTAGGTTCTTTAATGAACGAAGGGAAAGTTACACCTGCACAGGTGAGTATGGCTAAGCGCAATGCCTGCGAAGTGGCTACCAATATTTGCAGAGATGCACGACAAATGTTAGGCGGCATGGGCATTACAGGCGAATATCCCGTAATGCGCCACATGATGAATCTAGAAAGTGTAATTACCTATGAAGGCACACACGATATTCATTTGCTTATAACGGGTATGGATGTAACGGGTTTGAATGCGTTTAAGTAAAGGCCCCTCCTAACCTCCCCGAAGGGGAGGAACTATCTATGCGGAGATTGAAGACGGAGATTGAAGCAATGCTGTTATTTTTAATGATCTGAATTTAAAGAAACTCACTTCGAGTTCCTTCTACTTTGAAGAAGGGCTGGGAGGAGGCTTTTTGTCCAAGCAAAGACAATAGCTACGGTCATCATCGTTGTGAACTTGTTCTGTTATGTATTTTTCTTTTGGGGAAAGAACAATAGATAACCTCATTTGTACGGCATACCATTGTTCATCTTTTTTGTAAAAATAGTCGACGAAAATAGCTGCACAAATCTTTAAAAATCTATTAGCAATAAAATATAAAAAATGAGTATAAAAAATGTCTCCGTTATAGGCGCAGGCCAAATGGGAAATGGAATTGCACATGTATTTGCCCAAGC
>Ga0136636_10001253_pt1 | contig 14643 bp, 13 predicted proteins | sample AntDrymUQ8522106_2_FD_104653 | JGI IMG/M metagenome (GOLD analysis project Ga0136636, IMG submission 104653) | Polar desert sand microbial communities from Dry Valleys, Antarctica - metaG UQ852 (21.06) | ecosystem: Environmental > Terrestrial > Soil > Desert | place: Antarctica: Dry Valley... | reverse complement strand
CAAGAGCGGCGTCAAAGACGTCGCCGACATCTTTGCCTTCCTCAGCGCCTGGTTCGCGAACTCGCCGTTCTCCGACGTCGGCGGCGACGGCACCGGCACCCGCGACGTGTCGGACATCTTCCAGTTCCTCTCCGCCTGGTTCGTCGGCTGCTCGTAAGCCGGCCAGCCCGCGCACAACACCGCTGACCACACGCCCCCCCCGCTGGCATCCCGGCGGGGGGGCGTTTCGTTCTACGGCCGCTCGGGTGAATCCAGCGACCGCTCGCCTCGCAGACGCCCCGGGCCAGCCCCTGCGTCGGTGAGCCCATCGCCGCCCGGCTGATTCGCTCGCGACGATCGCTTCCTCGCGGGCCAATCGTCGACCGGGTCAGGGAAGAAGCGGTTCTCGAAAACTTCCAGCACGACGAGCGTGAACAGCGTCGCGCCTGCCAAAATCAACGCGAGCGCATACAGCCCCATGCCGCAGGACGCGCCCAGCGCCGCGACGACCCACACCGCCGCGGCGGTCGTCAGCCCCCGCACGGCCCGCTTGCTCTGGATCACCGCGCCCGCGCCCAGGAACCCGATGCCGCCGATGAGCCCCTGCAGAACCCGGCTGATCTCCGCCTGCCCCGGCACCGGCGTGCCGGGCACCCCGACGGAGGGCGAGACTGCCGCAATCTGGGCCACGGCCTCGTGCCCGAGGAGCACGAAGCCGCAGGACCCCAAACTGATAAGGATCATCGTGCGGAAGCCCGCGGGCCGCTGCTTGCGCTCGCGTTCGAGGCCCACGAGGGCTCCGCAAACCAGGGCCAGGCCGACACGGGTCACGATGTCGAGTACCGAGAGTGGCTGCATCAGACCTTCAACTAGGCCACAACCCGAACGTTGCGTCAAGAAATCTGAACGAATCGGCAGGGATTAGACAGGATCACGCGCAAGAATCCCATTTCTGGGGGCGGATGAATCCCGGGTCGTTTAGCCGCAGTTCCGCTCGATCGCATCGGCCCGGCGGCCCGACACGCTCAGCAGTTCGAGCATCTGGGCCCGCAGCGCCTCGCGCCGCGGGCCCTCGGGCAGCAGCGGGAGGTTGATCTTCACGTTCCACCACGCGCTGCGTGCCGCGGCGTTGGCCAAGATCGCCGCAATCGCCAGGTCGCTCCGCAGGTGCTCGTTGCTGATGGGCTGGATTTGCTCCAGAAGCCTGAGCAGGTCGGCGCACGCCGCTACGACGGCGGCGGGCGCGCCGATCGCGGCCTCGACCGCCGCGGGCATCTCTCGCTCCCGCTGCGGGTCGCCCTCGGGAAGCCGCTGGAGCTGGTTGACCAGCGCATACGCCTGCGCGTCCTCGGCGGCGAGGTCCAGCAGCAGGCTGGCCGTGCGATCAAGTGCCCGCTCGGCACGCTCCAGCGTCGGGCGGTGCTCGACGAGGGACTTCCTGCCCACCGAGTAGTTGACCACCATGCGGCCCAGCGCCGCCGCGAGCGCTCCCGCGGCGCTGGCCGTCGCACCGCCGCCGGGCGCGGGAGTCTTGTCGCCGATCGCGCCCAGCAGCCGCTCGAGCGGCAGGTGCCGGATGGCGTCGGTGGTGATGGCCGGGTTGGCGGTCGGACGGGCTTCGTGGGCGGGCGTCATGGGCAAGTCTATCGAGCGCAGGGCCGGCCTCGACGCACAGGCGTAGAGTGCTTCAGGGAGGTCATCGCTTATGCCGCCCACAGCATCTCGCCACGCCGCGGAACGACTCGCACTGATCTACGACGCCGACTGCCGGCTCTGCATCGCGGGCTCGGCCCGGCTGGTCTCGCTTGCGCGTCCGGGCTCGATCGAGCGCGTCGGATCGAGTGATCCGAGCCTCGCGTCGCGGTTCCCGCAGATCAGCCCGGAGATGATCCGGCAGGCCATGCAGCTCATCGGCTCCGATGGCCGGGTCTACAGCGGCGCGGCGGCCGTCGCCCAGGCCCTCTCGACGCGCCCGGCCTGGCGACTGGTCACGTGGCTCTATCGCGTCCCCGGCGTGCGCTGGGCGGCCGATGCGGTGTACCGGTGGGTTGCGAGGAATCGGTACCGGATCATGGGCCGGGTCGGCGCGTGCGACACCGGAACGTGCGATAGCGGCGCGTGCGCCCGCCGGACGTGACCGGCTTTGGCCCCCCGGCAGGCCCCGACCGGGCCACACGGTGGCGGCGTCCGGCTTCGCCGCTACCCTCCGGGCGGAGCGATGGCTGAGCGGTTGAAGGCACTCGACTTGAAATCGAGCGGGCTCGCAAGGGCCCCGGGGGTTCGAATCCCCCTCGCTCCGCTTACCTGGGTTTGAGCGTCCCGTCGGGACCGGGCACAAGGCCCCGGAGGTTCTCCTCGGCCCTCTGGATTTCCCAGGCCTCGCGGGTCCGGGCCTTGTCGGGGTCGTCATAGAACGGCAGGACGAACGGCGTCGGATCGCCTCCGGCCGGCCGCCCGATGCGCGGGTCTTCCGGGGCCCACACCACCCGAGCGGCCCCGATCAGCGTGCCGGTGGCGAACGCCAGGTCGATCTGCGCGATCTGGTAGTCCGTCAGGGCCGTCACCTCGCGGGTCTGCTCGTCGGCCAAGCGGGCGGCGGCGTCGAGCACCTCGGTGCTCGTCCGGGCCCCGGCCTCGAACTGCCGCTGCTCGCCCTCGAGCGTCGCCGCCGCCAGAATCACGCTCTGCCTCGCCGCGAGGATCCGCTGCCACGAGGCCTCGATGGCGTCGACGCTCTGGGCCACCTCGGACTGGATCGCCTGCCGCCGGGCATCGCGGGTGCTCAGCCGCTGCAAGCGCGCCAGAATGGCCTGCTGCACGCGGGCCTTGGCCGCCTCGTTGCCGATGGGGATCTGGCCGCTCACACCCGTCTGCCAGGTCGAAAACTCGGTTGTGCCCAGCTGGCCGAGCGACGAGCCCAGGCGCCCGCCCAGGCCCGGGATCGCGTAGGAGAAATCGAGCGTGAACAGCGGCAAGGCCTGGTTCTTGTTGAACTCGATATTCGCATAGTCCTGCGCGAGCCGCAGCTCGAGCTCGAGCATCTCCATCCGGTTGTCGACGGCCAGTTCGGCCAGCCGCCCCGTCTCGAGGTCGTATCGCACCGGGCTCGGATCAGTAGCGGTCACGACCGCGGCCGAGTCGCGCACGTCGAGGTCGGGCAGGTTGATCAGGCGCTTGAGCTCGCGCTGGGCATCGAGCACGGCCCGCTCGGCCTGGATGATCTGCTCGAGCTGGCTCGCCGCCCCGGCCTCGGCCCGGGTGACCTCCAGCAGCGGCGCGTCGCCGGCCTCGACCCGTCGGCGGGCCCGCTCCAGCTGCACCTGGGCCAGCTCGTACTGCTTCTGCCGCACCTCGAGGTTCTTGCGTGTCGCGTATAGGCGCCAGTAGGCCCGGTCGGCGCTGGCGAGCTGGCGGATGATCTCGAGCTTGGCGCGAGCCTCGGAGATGTCGCGGTTGTAGGCCGCGATGCGGATCGAGTACGTCGTGAAGCGGCGGCCGGCGTTCCGCAAGAGCGGCTGGCTGAGCGAGAAGGTGACGGCCGTGTCGTACGCCGTGTTGAACGTGAAGAACGGGTTGTTCGTCTCGCTTCTGGAGCCCGCGAAATCGACGCTTGCCCGGCCGCCGGTGCGGAGCGGGACGTCCACGCCCGCACCGACCCGCACGTTGGTCTGCTGGTTCGCGCTGGTCGTGTTCAGCGTCGGCTGGTTCACATCGCGGTACCCGACCGACGGTCGGAAGACGGCCTCGAACTTCGCCTCTTCCTCGCGCAGCTGCTCCTGGTCGATCAGCGGCTGCGTCAGGCTCGCCCGCAGGTCGAGGTTGCGCTCGAGCACGGCGGCCCGCACGTCCTCGACGCTCAGCGAGACTGATCTCGCGCCCTTGAAGCGGTCGACATACCGATCTCCCGGCCGCACCGGCGGAGCCGGATCGGGGCTCACGGGCTTGGCGTAGCGGTCCGGGTCCAGCCGGTTGATCTCGCGCAGCCGCTCGGGCGACGGGCGCTTCCCGTAGTCGGCGGCGATGGGCCCCAGCGGATTCGAGCACGCCGCGAGCGCGAGGCAGCCGAGCGCACCGGATGCGAGCGCAATCGCCCCGCGGCGATGGACATCAAGGAAGGGAACGCGGACCGTCCGACGGTGGTCAATCATGCCGAAGGGCCTCGATCGGGTCCAGCCGCGACGCCTTGATCGCCGGCAGCATCCCGAAGATCACCCCAACGCCCCCGCAGAAGGCCAGGGCCACGCCCGACGCCCAGAGCGGAACCTGGCTATCGGGCAGCGGCGAGCCGGGGAAGTACCGGATCCCCGCGACCAGCAGCGAGCCGCCCACGATGCCCACCAGCGAGCCCACGACGCACAGCACCACCGCCTCGACCAGAAACTGCACCAGGATCACCAGCGGCTGAGCCCCGACGGCCTTCCGCAGGCCGATCTCCCGCGTTCGCTCCGTCACGCTCACCAGCTGGATCACCATGATCGCGATCCCGCCCACGATCAGCGCCACCATCGCCAGCGCCCCCAGGAACACCTGCATGAGCGTCGTCACGCGGCTGATCTGCGCGATGTACTGCTCGATCGCCTCGACGCCGAAGGTGTCCTGTTCGCCCGGGCGGAGGCCGCGACTCTTGCGCATATAGAACTGGATCTCGGCCTTGGCGTCCTCGAAAAGCTCGGGCGACTTGGTCTGCGCGATGACGAACACACCACCCTCCGGACGCAGCGTCTGGGCCGTGTTGAGCGGGATGTAGACCTCGGTCTGGGCGTCGCCGGCGCCGAAGGTCGGCATGACGGACTTGGTCTCCACCACGCCCACCACCAGAAACCGTCGCCCGTCGAGCAGGATGTACGAGCCCACGCCGTCGCCGGGCAGTTCGAGCTCGCCGACGGCCTTGTCGTTGACCAGCGCAACGTTGAGCACGCTCTGCAGATCGATCGAGCTGAACGGCCGCCCCGCGATCACACTCCGGCCCTCGATCTCGTGCCAGACCGGGCGGATGCCGTACGCCTGCACGCTCTTCTCGTTCTCGCGGTAGGCCGCCTTGGTCCCGAACTGCTGCACCGGTGTGAGCCGCTGGATCGACGGGCAGTTGACCAGAATCCCGTCGGCCTCGGGAACCCGCATCCGCACCTGCCGCCAGCTGAGCCGACTCTGGGCCGCCCTCGGCCAGCGCGGGAAGACCCACACCTTGTTCGCGCCGACGCTCTGGAACTCCTGAAGAATCTTCTGCTTGAAGCCCTCGCTCCCGCCCACCACCAGCACCAGCGAGCCCGAGCCCACCGCGATCAGCAGCATCGCCAAGGCCGCCCGAGCCTTGTTGGTGACCATCTGGCGAATCGCCAGCAGCACCGTCTGCATCAGCAATCGCACGATGATCACGGCTTGGGCCCCTTTGCCGGGCTCGTCGCGCTGGTCTCCAAACCCGGGGGCTGGACGAAAGACTGGCCCGAGGTGATCGGCGAGACGCCCGCGGCGGCCATCTGCGCCGCCACGCTCGCCATCCGGCCCAGGAACTCGCGGTGGATCGGGTCCTGGGCCGTCGGAAAGTCCGACCAGATCAGCCCATCGCGAAGCCGCACGATCCGCTCGGCGTTGCCCGCGATGTCCTCCTCGTGGGTGACGATCACGATCGTCTGCCCCTCGTTGTGCAGCGCCCTGAACAGCCCGATGATCTCCCCGCTGGTCTTGGAGTCGAGGTTGCCCGTGGGCTCGTCGGCCAGCAGAATGCTTGGGCTGTTGACCAGGGCCCGGGCGATGGCGACGCGCTGCCGCTGGCCGCCCGAGAGCTGGCTGGGGCGGTGGTCCATCCGCTGGGCCAGACCGACGCGCTCGAGCGCCCCCCGGGCCCGCTCTTTGGCGCCGCGCCAGTACTTGGGCGAATACAGCAGCGGCAGCATGACGTTACGCCACGCCGTGTCCCGCGGCAGCAGCTCGAAGCTCTGGAAGACAAACCCGATCTCCTGGTTCCGCACGCTCGACAGCGCGGCGGCCGACATGCGTGCCACGGCCGCACCGTTGAGCTCGTACTCGCCCTTGCTCGGACGGTCGAGGCACCCCAGGATGTTCATCAGCGTGCTCTTGCCAGAGCCCGACGAGCCCATGATCGCGACAAACTCGCCCCGCTTGATGAGCAGGTCAACGCCCTGAAGCGCGTGCACGGGCTCCGTCCCCACGCGGTAGACCTTCGTGACGCCGGTCAGGCGGATGGCCGGGATGGTGCTCGCGGAAGGGATTGTCACGGGTTCCCCGCCGGCTCGTCCGGCCGGCCGTCCTTCTGCTCCTTGGCCGCCACGGACTGGTCCTTGTCGGCATCGAGCACGACCTCCTGCTCGTGCCGCAGGCCCGAGAGAACCTTGTACGGCCCCGAAACGATCTTGTCGCCGCTCTTGAGCCCGGTGAGCACGACCGTCCGGGTCAGGTCCGAGGAGCCGATGGTGACCGGGCGCGCGATGGTCTTATAGATCGGCCTGTCGTCGGCCGACAGCCGGTCGGCGTCGCGCTCCAGCGTGTAGACCACCCTCGCAAAGGTGCTCTGGCGGCCCGTCATCGGCATCGCGTCGATGACACTCTTGGGCAACTCGTCGGTCTTCCGCTCGATGATGGACTGGCTCGGGACCACCAGCACATCCCGCAGGATCTCGACGCTGATCTCGCAGTTGGCCGTAAGCCCCGAGCGGAGCACCTCGCCCTTCTCGAGCTCGACGGGGATCCAGACCTCGAAGTACCCGGTGTTGTCGCGATCGACCTTGCGCTGCAGCTCGACGCGCTCGACCACGCCCTTGAACTCTCGCTCGCCGTAGGCGTTGACGAAAACCTTGACGGTCTGGTTGTCCTGCACCGGAACGATGTTGCTCTCGTCGACCCGCGCCTTGAGCACCATCTGCGAGAGGTCCGCGATCTCCATGATCACCGAGCCTGCGGAGTTGAGCGTCCCCACCACCACCAGCTCGCCCACCTCGGCGTCGAGCCGGATGATTGTTCCGTCGATCGGGCTGGCGATGGTGGTGTTCTCGAGGTCCTTCTCGGCCCGGATGATCTGTGCCCCTGCCGCCTCGACGGCGAACTCCGCCGATCGCTGCGAGCTGACACTCCGCAGATAATCGCTCTCGGCCTGCTCGAGCGAACTCTTGGGCAGATCGCCCGAGGCGTGCAGCTTGCGGGCCCGGTCGCGGTCGGACTCGGCCTTGGCCATGACGGCCTGCGAGCCCTCGTAGCGGGCCTCCTCGCCGCGAAGGTTGGCCCGGGCGGCCGCCAGCAGCGCTTCCAAGTCGCGCGAGTCCAGCCGGACGATCACGTCGCCCTTTTTGACCGGCTCGTTCTCGCGGAAGGGCAGGGCCAGGATCCGCGCCGAGACCTGGGCCGAGATCTTCACGCTGGTCTTGGGCTCGATCTGCCCCGGGGCCGCCACCGTCTTGGTCAGCTCGCCCAGCACGACCTCATCGACCCGCACCGCCGGGGGCTTGGGCGTGGGCAGATACTTGTCGATCTGCCGCCGCAGCTCCTTGTTGGTGGATACGAAGTACCCGCCCACCCCGCAGATCAGGCAGCAGACGACGAAGCTGGCCAGCACCCATTTCCACACGGTCAGTATGCTCCCTGTGCCAGGCCCCCCGCCCTCAGCCCGCCTCATCGCGGACGCTGGTCAGGATCCTAGGGAATCGGCCCACCAAGGTTTCACGCGCCGGCGCTTTGTCCCTCAATGCCCGAGATTCCAGCGCTGGCCCGACCCCCGACCGACGCCAGTAGCTCCCGGAGAAACCCGATGACCGCATCCGGGTGCGACATGTTCAACACGTGGGCCCCGCCGGGCACCACCACATCCGGCCTTGCCCCGCGGCAGGAGATCACCCAATCCGCGCCGCCATGAATGTGCCGCACGGGCACACCGGGGTCCTCGCATCCCGGCCACGACACGATCGCCGGCCCCGCGAACCGCAGGAACGACACCGGGCACGCCCGGGCCATCTCCACGAGCAAGGCCCGGTCCGTTGGATCGATACGGCCGCGGCCGATGAACATGCCGGCGCCGGGCTTCAGATGTCCCACCACGGCGTCGGGCACGATGCAGCCGATCCGCTCGACGCCCTTGAGCGCCAAGCTCACCGCCGCCGGCGACCGGCACGAGGCGATCAGCCCGACGGCCAAGGCCCCGTGGGCCCGAGCCATCTCGAGCGCCACCATCCCGCCCATCGAGAGCCCCGCCAGCACCGCCGGCTCGCGCAGGTCCAGCTTCTCGCCCCAGCGAGCCGCATACTCGCGCAGCGATTCGCCCCGCCTCGGCTCCAGCCACACCGGCGCCTCGGCCCCGGGGATCGCGGCGACCTCGCGGCGGTACAGCCGGTGGTCCGCCGCCAGGCCCGGCAGCAGGATCAGTCGTGGCGGCATGGGCATCTCCTGGTTCGCTCGTGCGCGCCCCGCGGCCTCACACGCCCAGCTTCTCGCCCAAGTACCCCGCGACCTTGTCGATCCCGATGCGCTGCTGGGCCCCGGTGTCGCGGTCACGGACGGTCACGGTCTGGTCCTTGACCGTGTCGGCGTCGATGGTGAAGCAGAACGGGCAACCGGCCTCGTCCATGCGGGCGTAGCGCTTGCCGATGTTCTGCTTGGTGTCAAAGTCGATCGCACCGGTGCGGCCGAACTTGGCGAACAGCTCGTCGTAGAGCTTCTCGCCGATCTCCGGCAGGCCGTCCTTGTCCATCAGCGGGAACACGGCCGCCTTGATGGGCGCGATGCGTGGGTGGAGCTTCAAGAACTCCGGGCTGGGGCGTGAGGGATCGACGGTGTAGCCCTCGCAGATGAGCGCGAGCGCGCCGCGGTCCAGGCCTGCCGCGGGCTCGATGCAGTGGGGGATGTATCGCTCGCCCTTGCGTCCGCCGTTGGGCAAGAGCTCGCCGCGGGTCGTATCGAAGTAGTCGAGCTTGACCTTCGAGTGCTTCTGATGCTGCGTCAGGTCGTAGTCGCCGCGATGGGCGATGCCCTCGAGCTCGCCGTAGCCCGGAGCCGTGAACGGAAAGCGATACTCGACGTCCGACGTGCCGACCGAATAATGACTCAGCTCGTCCTTGTCGTGCTCGCGCAGGATCAGGTTCTCGCCCGCAAGGCCGATGGACTTCCACCAGTCCATGCGGAAATCGCGCCAGAACGCGTACCACGCGGGCGACTCGTCGGGGTGGCAGAAGAACTCGAGCTCGGCCTGCTCGAACTCGCGCGAGCGATAGGTGTAGTTGCGGGGAGTAACCTCATTGCGGAATGAGCGGCCGGTATTGCCGATGCCGAAAGGGATGCGGACGCGGGTGGAATCCACTACGTTCTTGAAGTGCAGGAACACGCCCTGTGCGGTTTCGGGGCGCAAAAACACCTTGTTCTCGTCGGTCTGTAGCACGCCGGACCACGTCTCGAACATCAGCTTGAAGGGAGCGGGCGGGCCAAGGGGAGCACCGCAACGCGGGCAAGGCTCTTGCAAGCCGGTTTGGTGCAACTGCTCGGTACCGATATAGCCGACAAGCTCCTTCATATCAGGGGGGACATCGGGCTGCCCATTAACCCGCGTCGCGAAGAACGAGAGCGTGACCTCCGGGTTCTTCACAAGCGCGAGGTTGGGCGCCAATCGCTTGCCCTTCGTCCTAGCCCACTTCATCAGGACTTCGGTGTCATAGCGGCCGGTGTGGGGTTCAAAGTTCTGGATCAGCGAGGCCAGCCACTCCGACCATTGCACCATGTACTCCCAGTACTGATCTGCACGAACGAAATGCCCGCAGCCCGGACACTTTCGCATCGGGTCGGCGAAGCCCGCAAGATGCCCGCTCGCCTCCCAAACCTTCGGATGCTGGATGATGCACGTCTCCAGCGGCACGCACTTCACGCGCTCGCCGTTCGGGCCCTTGCGTCCCCAGCACGGGTTCATGATCATGTCCTGCCACCACGCCTCGCGCAGATTCTTCTTCAGCTGCGCGCCCAAGGGGCCGTAGTCCCAGAAGCCGTTGATCCCGCCGTAGATGTCCGAGGCCTGGAAGACGAACCCGCGGCGCTTGCACAGCGCCATGATGGCGTCCATGGACTTGGTGGTTGAAGGGATGGTCGGTTCGGACATGGTCAGGGTCTCCGTTGAGCCGGGATGATATGGCCGTGATATCGGCCGCTCGGCGGCCAGCCCCTACGCACGGCCCGTCTGAACTTCCGGCTACTCTGGCCTTGTCTCCAGCCCGCGGCACTCCCGCACATCTCACCGAGCCCGCCTCCCCCACCCATGACCGAAGACCAACTCTCGGCCGCCCTCCACCTGCTCCGCCAGACCGTCGTCTACCCCTGGGAGTCGGTCGATCAGGTCGTCGCTCAGCACGGCGGGCGCGACCTGGGCGACCCCTCGACCCCCGGCACCGGGGCCTGGCACCTGCGCCACATCGTCGAGGTATTCCGCCTCCACGCCCGCACCACGATGCTCGGAATGGGCGCCCCGACCCACGCCGTCGAAAGTCTGATCCCCGATCCTGCCGCGGCCATCACGCCGGTACCGGCCCAAGCCCGCGACGCGCTGCTGGCCGACATCGACGCCTTCTCCGCCTTTGCCCTCGCCTCCTCGCCCGCCGACCGCGTCCGCCGCTTCGACTACGGCTCGAGCACCCAGCTCGGCGAGATGCTCGTGTGCATGACCCTGCACATCACCTTCCACGCCGCCGCGGTCCACTATTGGTGCCGCTGGAAGGCCCCGACGACGCAGTAACTCACTCAGTACAGCACCCGCACCCGGATCGTCTCCGGCACCGCCCGCAGCCGCTCCCCGATCGCCTCGACATTCCCGGGCGCGATGTCCAAGACCACGTACCCGACCTCCTCGTTGGTCTTCAGATACTGCCCAACGATGTTGACGCCCATCTCCGCCATCACGGCATTCAAGTTCTTCAGCACCCCCGGCACGTTGCGGTGAAAGTGCAGGATCCGGTGCCGCCGCTCGGCCGCGCCCGCGCGGGGCCCGCCGCCCTCGTCTTCCATCGGCTCGTTCTGCTCCGGCAAGTCCACCTGCGGCACGTTCACCGCCCCGCTCGTCGAGCCGTTGTTTACAAACCGGATCAGCTTCGTCGCCACGTCCACCGCAATCGACTCCTGGGCCTCTTCCGTCGATCCGCCCACGTGCGGCGTCAGAATCACGTTGGCGAGCCCGCGCACGGCCGACACAAACGGCTCGGCGTTGCTCGCCGGCTCCTCGGGAAACACATCCAGCGCGGCCCCCGCCAGCTTTCCGCTTTTGAGCCCCGCCGCCAAGGCCGCTATATCGACCACGCTCCCCCGGGCGTTGTTGATGAGGTATGACCCGGAACGCATCTTGCCGATCTGGGCCGCGCCGATCAGGTTTTTGGTCTTGCCGGTCGCCGGCACGTGCAGGCTCACCACGTCGCTTTGGCTCAACAGCTCGTCGAGGGTCTTGCACGCCCGCGCATTGCCCAGGGGCAGGACCCGCAGGATGTCGAAGAACACCACCCGCATCCCCATCGCCTCGGCCAGCACGCTCACCTGCGAGCCGATGCGGCCGTAGCCCACGAGCCCGACCGTCCGCCCCCGCAGCTCGTGCGCCCCGGCCGCCGACTTGTCCCACCGGCCCGCGTGCATCTGGGCCGTTTTGTCGGCAAGGTGCCGGTGCAGCGCGACGATCTCGCCGATCGTCAGCTCCGCGACCGAACGCGTGTTGCTGAACGGCGAGTTGAACACCGGCACGCCCGAGAGGCACGCCGACCGCACGTCGATCTGGTTGGTGCCGATGCAGAACGCCCCGACCGACAGCAGGCGGGGGCACGCGGCGAGCACGTCGGCCTTGACCAGCGAGGTCGAGCGGATGCCCAGCGCATGGGCGTCCCGGGCGACCTCGACTAGGGCCGCCCCCTCGAGCGCTTTCTTGTGCGACTCGACCCTGAACCCCTCGGCCGTGAGCAGTTCCTCGGCCCTTGGGTGGATGTTCTCCAGCAGCACAACGCGGATCTTGTCTTTGGGGAAGGAGGTTTTCATGGGCGATGAGTGGGGAAGCTCGATACGGCGAGAAGACTCGCTAGCGCCAAGTAAACACAGAGGGGCACGGAGGAGCACAGGGGAAAGACGGCCTCCAGAGTACGCGGCGTACAAGCCCCTCTCGTAGGTGCAGCACGTTAAAGGTGATGAGCAGGCCTACTCGTTTGCCCGAGCGGCGCAAGAAGGTGTGCAGTCGGGCATCATTGATCGGGTGCAGTTTCTCTACGGCCTCGAGCTCCACGATGACCAGATCATCGACCGGCACGTCGACCCGGAACGCCGTCTACATCCGCACCCCGGTGTATACCACCGGCACCTTGACCAGCCGCCGCACATCGTGTTCAGAAGCCATCAGCTCGTGGGCCAAGCACGCCTCGTAGCACGATTCCAGCAGCCCGGGCCAAGCGCCGTTTGTACTTTCATCGCCGCCCCGATCACATCCTCAGAAACCACACGATGGATCAGCATGGAATCACCTTGAGTGGTGCCGTCACTCGTCTGGTTCATCGTCCATGTTCCTACGTGCCCCTCCGTGTTTAACCCGGCGCCAATCACTTGCTCGAGCCGCCCATCACCGTCCGCTCCGCCGCCCGCTCCGGCTTGATCGTCACCACCCCGCCCACGATCAGCCCCGCCAGAGCCAGCCCCACGACCACGCGATACCAACCGAACGGCGCCAGCCCGTGCCGATTGAGGAACCCCACCAGCCACTTGACCGCGAACGCCGCCGACACCGCGGCCACCAGCAGCCCGACCAGCACCGGCACACCCCCGAGCACCTCGTAGAACATCGGCTCGCCCAAGTCGCGGTGGTCCTTGTAGTTGCTGTACAGCTCCTTGAGCGTCGCCGCCAGCAATGTCGGCATACCCAGCAAAAAGCTGAACTCCGCCGCGGCCGACGGCCGCAACCCGCAGAACATCCCGCCCGTGATCGTCATCATCGACCGGCTGGTCCCGGGCCACATGCTCAGCACCTGCAGACTCCCGATCTTCAGCGCGTCGATGAACGTCAGGTCGTCGACACCCTTGCCGGCGCTGTGAAACCGCCCGCCGCCAAAGCGTCCCTTCCGCCACTCGTCCACCACCAGCATGTACACCCCTCCCACGATCATCGCCGCCACCACCGGCCCGGCGAAGAACAGGTGCGCCTTGATCCACGAGTGAATCATCACGCCGATGACCGCCGCGGGCAGGAACGCGATGACGATGTTCAAGAGCAGCCGAAGCCCCGCCGGATCAAGCCCGAGCATCCCCCGCAGCATCTGAACAAATCTGGGCCAGTACAGCCCCATCACGGCCAGGATCGCCCCGCCCTGCACCACAATCTCAAACGCGTCGATCGCCCCCTTGTGCTCCTCGCCCTTGAGTCCCAAGAGGCTCGACGCGATGATCAGGTGCCCGGTCGACGACACGGGCAGATACTCGGTAATCCCTTCGACCAGCCCGAGTATGACGGCTTCGGCAATGTTCATGCGTGCCCAGCGTAGGAATGGCCTGCCGTGACTCGGGCCCGGCGCGATCTAGGGCCGCCGCGGCCCCCGCGCCGGCACGCCCATCACCACGCCCTCGACCACGCTCTTGATCACCACCGCCCCCGCCCCCACCACGCACCCGTCACCCACGCTCAGCATCGGCAAGAGCCGCGCCCCAACGCCCACCAGCGCGCTCGTCCCCACCCGGCACCCCCCGGCCAGCACCGCCCCCGGTGCGATGTGCGCGTTGACGCCCACATGGCACTCGTGCTCGACAATCGCCCCGGTGTTCACGATCGCGTGGTCCAGCACCGTCGCCCGAGTGTGTACCACGGCCCGCGGCCCGATGAAAACGCCCCGCCCGATCCGGGCGGTTGGTGAGACGTACGCGGTGGGATGAATCACCGTCCTCGCCGACCGGGCCAACTCCAGTTGGTCCAGCCTGTGGATGACCTGTTCCCGGAAGGCCAGGTTGCCAAATCCCATGATCCAGGGGCGGTCGCCAATCGCGTCAAACGCCGACGATGGACCGATCCAGAGCGTCGCGTCGGGCTGGTGGCTCATGACGGCGTCGGGGTTGTCATCGAGAAACCCCACAATCTGGTGGCCAGTGGCACGCGCCGCCTCGGCGACGACCAGCGCGTGGCCCCCGCCGCCGAGGATCACCAGGGGCGTTTGGGCGAGTGCTGATGGTGGCGGAGCCATGGCGGTGGGAACATCGGCGGTTGGGATTGCCTGCCCGCAGGATCACCGGACAGGAACCCGACGCGGGGGTGGCATCGTACTACTCAGAACGCCGCCCGATCCAAAGTGGGGGGTTGGGCCCGACAGGGTGGGAATCCTGATCGGGCAACGCACGGCGGGCGTGCAAGGCGTTACACTCTCGACCCAGTCCCCCCAAAGGCCACCGCGGCCGGGACGGTCCGGCCGGTGATAGACGATCGACTCCTCGGAGATTCCTGACCATGGCGGCACGCACCTCGGCGAGCACGGGCACCCTTATCGCCCTCACCGTCCTGAGCATCACCACGCTCGGGCTTTTTGTCACCTCGGTGGTCTTCTTCGCGCAGCGTCGGGCCGCTCTGGACCGGGCCTTGGCCGCCGACGAGACGACAAAGCTTGTGGTCTCCGATCGCGACCGCAACGACCCGGTGGTGCAGCTGCTCCAGAGCGAGGCCACCAAGAAGAAGGCGACGCT
>Ga0136636_10001251_pt1 | contig 14647 bp, 12 predicted proteins | sample AntDrymUQ8522106_2_FD_104653 | JGI IMG/M metagenome (GOLD analysis project Ga0136636, IMG submission 104653) | Polar desert sand microbial communities from Dry Valleys, Antarctica - metaG UQ852 (21.06) | ecosystem: Environmental > Terrestrial > Soil > Desert | place: Antarctica: Dry Valley... | reverse complement strand
AAGTATTACCAATATAGCCTAATGAGATTAGAATACCTAATACTAGGTATACAAGGTAAAGGGGCATTTTTAAAATCATATCCTACCGAAAATTTACTTATAACTTATCGTCAAGTCGACTCCAATCAACGCTTTGGCACTAAAATTAAATTCATAGGAGGTTATTTTCTGTCCTGTTCTTTTAATAAAACCATGGTGTTGGGTCCAATGGCGCTGCCTATTGCTCGATAGATACTCTTGGCCTCTTTTTTTAATGAACTGCGTTAACTCAGAGCTGTACCCTTCTGAGGCCACTTTAGCAGAAAAACCAGGTGACCTTAACTCTAATCCATCACTGGAAAATTCACCTTTATTAGTATCATATTTGTGCAAAAATGAGGTAAAAACATTATTGTCGAGAGTTTTATCATTGCCTATAATTGGGAAACTGACGAGGTTACCTTCCAAGGAAATTATGTTATCAATCTCAAAGCCAGCTTGTATACCAAAAGAAACCTCTGTCTTAACGTGAAAAGACTTACCATCTCTTAATAGCCTTGAAAGCCCTAACCCTTGAGAGCCAAAATTCTTTGCCCATACTCCACTTTTTATTTGAGCCTCCCCCCACCAAGTCTTAGTAACTTTATCAAAATAAAATCCACCCCTATTTTTATTAGCCCACTGCTTAGCACGCCATTTACCAAACAAGCCACCATCTACGTCAACTCCATTTGTTGGGCTGTTTCCCATTCCTACATAGGTCGAGTTAAATTGTCTGTAAGGATCATACGTTGTCCACCTCCCTATCCTCGCATCATACATCCTTAAGTCAAAGAAGTTTAAGCCCGTCTCTTTGTCTTTTTCTGAGTATTGGCCTTGGTAGCCATAGCGGTAGGGTTCGCGCGTAAGCTCACGCTCGGCAATGGGAAGGCCAAACGGGTAGTAGTCTGCACCCACTACTATGTTGCTCATGTTTTGTGTAACCTTTAAGTCATCGAAGAATAATTCCACAGGGGTGAGGTTTTCATTGCTGATGAAAAAATAAACAAAGCCTGGCTCGGTGATGGTAATGTTTGGTGAAGTCAATTTTTCATGCGGGCCTAACTGGCCATACTCTCGCGCCAGATCTGTAACGCCTGCATAGCCGGTTGATCCTAACAATTGAAAGTTTTTATCGAAAACAAGCCATGATAGAAAAGCTTTAGGTTGTGTTCTATTATTTCTATTTGTCAACAAACTTCCGTAGGGGAAAGATGGCGTGCTTGTAGTAAAAGCGGCACCATCCAGTATTCCACCGGATGCTATTTGGCTAAGCACAGTGGGCAAGATGGAACCCGGCAACCAGTTGGATGGGGTTGGGTCTCCATACTTTACAAAAACCTCTGCACTTACCACATCGCCCGGAAGGACGGCCACCGCCCTACTCAGTCCAAATTTTTCGTTTGCGTTGCCATTGAGTCGCTGCGAGTAGCTGATGCCACTGGTTTTGGTATGATCAAAAAGTGTGGCGCTGATACGCCTGGCATTCTCATATCGTAAGAACTGCTGTTGTTCAACAGATAGGGTTGCATTTTCGTAAGTGGCCGTCACCGCAATATTCATCGGCTTGCCCACTACCCCGCGCACATTGCCCAAGTGGTCGGATACTTCGTAATACACGGTGGCAAAAGCAGGCTTGTAGACACCTATGCGCCCTGCCGCATATACGGGCACTTCGGTGAGGGTGAGCGGAGCGTTGTTTGCCAAATCTTGTTCGTAAATCGCCAAGGTATTGCCTGCGGCATCGCTCAAATAGAAGGTGACAGACCTCACCCCCGCCCCCTCTCCAGAAGAGAGAGGAGGATTAAAGACTGTCTTCTTCACCCGGTTGCCGCCACTGGTCCCGTAATCCAATAAATGAACCACCATCTTTTCTAAATCGCGGGCACGCACGATCGAATCTTTGAAATGAGAATTTCCTCCGTCAATGACAATGTCGTCTGCATTTAGGTAGTTCTTTAAATTGTTGAGCACCACATCCACCACATTAACATCTGGCAACCTCAACCAAATTACTTTTCAACCGGATGGCGCAAAAGCCGAGGCAATGAGGGTGGAGGTTGCCGTGGCTCTAACTTACAAATTTTATCTGCAGCGGGCCTGCAAGAATGAAACTCAATTTTTTGGACGTTAAGTCCAGAAAAGTAGCAAAAGGAAAAATGAAAAGAAAACGGAAGGAAAAGCGGTTGACTATCGCTTTAAGAATTTGTGGGTAGACTTAAATCCAGATTGGATATTTTGAACAGCTAAAAAATAATAGCCTTCATGCAATTCTTTTACTTTGATACGAACCTCAAACTCATCAACGATCTCAGGTTCTAAATCAATTTCATTGCCGATGATATTGTGGACGGTAAATTTAGATTTCCGCGCGGCCGGACTCTCAAATTTGATTGTTAGGAACTCAGTGGTTGGGTTTGGAAACAGTTGAATCGCTTTGACGGGGTCATTTTGACCTGAAAAGCCATCATCCTTGGCTTGCCCAAAAGCGAATTGAGCCGAAAGAAGACTCAGAAGGACAATAAAAATGGTTTTAGAAACGTTCATTAAGCTTGCTTACGTAATTTAATAACCTTTGGATGCAATTTGTAAGCCAAAAGTTTAATTAGCCTACTTTTCTTTTTCAATATTCTTAAAAGCGTGCGGCAAGTAATTGATTAAATCAGTTGGAGTCAACGCATGCATGGTCAAATCCCGCGCAGCCAAATCCCCAGCTAGCCCGTGAAGATAAACACCCAAGATAGCAGCCTGCAGAGGGGTATAACCTTGGGCTAACAAGCTCGTCAGCACCCCTGTTAGCACATCCCCACTGCCACCAGTGGCCATGCCTGGATTTCCGGTAGGGTTAAAATAAACTTTCCCATCTGGCAGCGCGATGGAAGTAAAAGCTCCCTTTAAAATTATCACCGACTTGGTTTTGGCACTGAGCTCACGTTGCTTTTCTAATCGCTCAAAATCGTTGAACCAATTACCCACCATCCGCTCAAATTCTTTCGGATGTGGGGTAAGGATGCTGTCAACAGGAATCAATTGCTGAAGAGCCGGATTTTCGGCTAAGATGTTTAAGGCATCAGCATCCAACACCATCGGTTTTGAACAAGTCTTCAACAATTGCTCCAGCGCTTTCACGGTAACAATCTCCTTCCCAATGCCAGACCCCACGCCAATTGCTTGGACATTCATCAAAGTAGGTACAGCCGAAAAACAGTTTTCGTCTGGATCAATCGAGGTCATTGCTTCGGGAACTGCACCCTGAACAATATTATTGCCTCCATTAGGAACGTGCAGCGTCAGCAATCCTACACCCGATCGCAAAGCGGCTCGGGCAGCAAGTATGCACGCCCCCATTTTTCCTCGCGACCCCGCGATTAGCAGGGCATGACCAAAATTGCCTTTGTGCGAAAATCGAGTTCGTGGACATAAAATGTTTTTTACGTCTTGTTGTGTGACCAAGAAATTGGTTGAATCGATTTGCTCCAGCTGTTGCTTGCTCAACCCAATGTCAAGTAAACTCCATTCGCCTACATATTGGTAATTTTCAGGGAAGAAAAAAGCGATTTTGGGAGTCTGAAACGAAAGCGTTCGATGGGCTTTTACGATCTCACCCAAACTGGGCTGGTCGGCCATCAATCCGGAGGGAATATCCACTGAAATTTTGGTTGCCTTCGCGCGATTAAATTGTTGGATGACCTGTGCATAAATTCCTTCGATAGGCCGCGAAAGTCCTGAACCAAAAATAGCGTCAATCAAAATATCACATCCCTGAAAAAGCTCCTCTGTCTCTAGGTTTGAAATTTCAGTTATAAGAACTTTTCCTGTTGCATTTTTAAGATTGATTTTAAAATTTTCCGTCTCCTTCACTCCTCCCTTTACAATCCAAACAGAAACATTAAATGCGTTTTCCGCCAATAACCTCGCAATGCCCAAACCATCTCCGCCATTATTACCCGTTCCACAAACAATTCCCACTCTGCCCCCAATTCTATAACTCCGCATCAACCAATGCACAAAGGTGTTACATGCACGTTCCATCAGGTCAATAGAGGCAATACGCTGCTCATCGATGGTTTGTTGATCGAGTTGTTTGGATTGAGTAGCTGTGAGAATTTTTATCACAAATGTATTAGTCAGGGTATTTCATTGAAAAAGCCGAATGCTTCTTGTTATACAAATCAACGTATCTAAATAGTGCTATTTCCTTTTCTTTCGATCTCTTGAAAGCATCGTAAAGTTCGGGATCATCCTTTAAAAAATTCTTTATGGTTTTAACAGAGATTGGAAAGTTAATTCTAGAGGGGAATTTATAGCAACTGTTGAGCGAAGTAAGACCTATGGCACCAAATCTAGGTACTCGCGCAAATATTCGCTGATAAGGAGTAATTGTGTTTCTTGCTATAGATCCAACCAATAACAACGGATTGCCTCCCTGGAGTTTCTTTGAGTTATAAAAGTAGTTAATGTAAAATTGTCCGTTTAGTACAACACCTAAGAAATTGTCAAAGTCATCGTTTGGAAGCAAAATTTTATTTTCATCAGACGTAGCCCCTAAATACCTCAAAAGAGTTTGACCATCAACCTTTGGTGTTTCATTTACAAGATCCTGATAGGTTGCATATGCTCCGTCAGGTAAAATTCGTAACATGGTTGAGTCCGTTTGTCCAAAAGACGCTAGCGGGATAAAAGCTAATAAAAATAACCTATGCATAATTATTTTTGAATTTATTCCGTCATGAAATATTGCACAGCATCCGACTGAATATAATTTGGATAAATATGCAGATGCTTCTTTTTTATTTCCTCAAAAATAACCTTCTTCAATAGTTGAATATTCTCTTTTGACATAGCCGAGATGAATACCACATTTTCAAAACCTTGTTCTCGGTAGTATCCTTTCAATTGCTCATAATCAACGGGTGCATTTTGTAGCAAGTCAATTTTATTAAGGATTAAAATCGTGGTAATGTTTCCCGCACCAATTTCAACCAGCGTTTGCTTGACTACCTCGATGTGGTTGTTGTGAAACGGATGAGCCATATCTGCCACGTGCAGCAAAATATCAGCTTCACGCACTTCGTCCAAGGTAGATTTGAACGACTCAATTAGATGATGTGGAAGCTTACGAATAAAGCCCACCGTATCGGATAGCAAAAAAGGAATATCTCCAATTACCACTTTGCGCACGGTAGCATCAACTGTTGCAAAGAGTTTATTTTCGGCTTTCACGTCCGCCTTGGAAAGCACGTTCATGATCGTTGACTTGCCGACATTGGTATAGCCTACCAAAGATACCCGTACGATATTGTTGCGCGACTTTCGCTGAGTTATTCGCTGCTTATCAATTTTCTTTAAATCTTCCTTAAGAATAGAAATCTGGTTCTTAATGTTTCGCCTGTCAGTTTCGATCTCCTTCTCACCAGCTCCTCCCCTCGCTCCGGTTCCCCCTCGTTGCCTTTCCAAGTGAGTCCACATACCTGTTAGGCGAGGCAAGAGGTATTGGTTCATCGCCAGTTCTACTTGCGTCCGAGCCTGAGCAGTTTGCGCGCGCATTACAAAAATATCCAGTATCAGTAGGCTTCGATCATATACCCTAATCTTTTCCTCCCTACTGGCGGGGTTCAACTCCTTTTCAATATTCCTTAGCTGAGAAGGGCTTAAATCATCGTCAAAAATTAGATTTTGCACTCCTTTTGAAAAGACGAACTGTTTAATTTCTTCTAGTTTACCCTTTCCCACAAAAGTCCTCACATCGGGATGGGGGAGTTTTTGAGTAAATTTCGACACTGTTTTTATGCCAGCCGTCTCGGCCAGAAAGGCCAACTCATCCAAATGTTCAGTAGTCTCTTCGGGCTTTGCCGATGCACCCGAAAGGGCGATCAATACCGCCATCTGTTCGTTATTTTTCATTCGCAAGTGCAAACTTACTTATTACAGCAGTTTGTTTTCTCTTCAGGTTACTTTTTAATACTTTTGAAGAATTTAGAAACATGAAATCGACCCAAAACAGGCGGTTTCTTTATCTAAATACTAAATCTTTAAATCTTGGAATGGACCGTCAATCCAAACTAAGCGAGTTGGCCTAATGAAAGTTGCAATCGTTTTGAATACTTCCTGGAATATCTACAATTTCAGGCTTAATTTCGTAAAGGCTTTAATCGAGCAAGGGCACGAAGTTCATACAGTTGCTCCCCACGATGATTTTACACACTTTTTGGAGGAAGTTGGCTGCACACACCATGATGTAAAAATGGACAGTCGTGGGGCAAACCCAATTAAAGATTCCGCACTCATTTTCGAGTTGTTTTTGATCTATCGGAGAATGCGACCTGATGTGGTATTGCATTATACTATCAAACCAAATATATATGGAACTTTAGCCGCATCTATGCTAAAAATACCAGTTGTCAATAATGTTTGCGGATTAGGTACTATATTCTTGAAAGACAACCTCGTTTCTAAAATGGCCATTTGGCTTTATAAAATTGCTTTTCGATATCCAAAGAAGGTATTTTTTCAAAACCCCGATGACTTAGCCATTTTTGTTGATCGAAAAATTATACCCAAGGGCATTACAGATCTATTACCAGGTTCAGGGATTGACCTTTCTCATTTCACGCCAACGGCATTTAAACGAAATAAGGAGTTCACATTCTTATTGATATCTCGTCTTATTACCGATAAAGGCATCTTAGAGTTTATCGAAGCAGTCAAGGATTTAAAGGCCAAAGGAATGAAGGCTAAGTTCCAAATTTTAGGTGCCAAAGACCCCAAACACCAACGAGGGATACCCGTGAGCTTGATTGATGGATGGATACAGTCTGAAACGATTGAATATCTGGGTACTACTACCGATGTTAGAGACTTTATTCAACAAGCAGATTGTGTGGTGTTGCCCTCCTACCGCGAAGGGACCCCTCGAACGTTACTAGAGGCAGCCAGTTCGTCCAAGCCGATTGTCGCCACGGATGTGCCGGGCTGCCACAATGTGGTACGTCATCAGTACAATGGACTACTTTGCAAACTAAAGGACCCCCAGGATTTGGCCGACAAAATGTTTGAAATGGCCAATTACGATGATTCAACCCTGAAAAGGATGGGTGAAAATGGTCGCACCAAAATGGAACTAGAGTTTGATGAAAAAATAGTGGTCGCCAAATACATAAATGCTATTGATACTATCAAGGGGTGAGGTAAGTCAATCCATTTTGGCCAAAGTTCTTGGCATCTTGCGTGAAAATCTGCGTTATTATTTAGTTAATTTACCAATAATTTAAGCAGCAAATCTGTGCACAAATTTCTATTCGTCTCTATTTTTGGTTGTTTCCTGTTATCATCCTGCGCGTCTTATAAGCAGAATATTATGTTTCGGGCATCCGAAGATTCCAAACCGGAGGTATTTAAACGGGAAGCTAGTCTAACGGAACGAAACTATGTTATTGAAAAAAATGACTTGCTCACCCTCATCGTTTTTTCAAACAAAGGAGAAAAGCTCATCGACCCCAACCCCGAACTTTCGTCACAAAATGCAGGCGTCCCTCCTGCCAATAATCAAAATAACCAGATTAACTACCTAGTAGAACTTACTGGAATAGTTAAACTACCTGTTGTAGGCGAGCTCAAAATAGAAGGTCTCACCCTTCGTCAGGCTGAAGAAATCGTGCAGAAAGAGTATGCCAAATATTTTAAGGAACCGTTCGTAATCCTCAATTATGTCAACAAACGGGTTATTATCTTAGGAGCACCTGGCGGACAGGTCATTCCACTAACCAATCAAAATACAACTCTGGTAGAGGTGATTGCGATGGCGAAAGGGCTGAGCAATGATGCCAAAGCAAACAATATCAAACTGGTAAGAAACAATAAAGTGTATCTAATTGATTTCAGCACGATCAAGGGATTTCAAGAAGGAAACATGTTAGTCGAGCCAGGAGATGTGGTATATGTAGAACCTGTTCGCAGGCCATTTGCCGAAGGGTTCCGCGACAACTACATCTTTATCAGTTTGATCATTAGCCTAACTACTTTAGCGGTTATCATTCGAAGCATTCAATAAAGTATCGCCATTGGAAAAGTTTGACCTAAATAACAAAAGCAACATCGAAGGCTTGGACACGGACAAGCTTTTGGCAGTTGTTCGGAAAAACAAATGGTGGATTATTCTTCTGTTCCTAGCTTGTAATTTGTTTGCTTATCTTATAATCCGATGGACGAAAGATCTTTTTGAGTCCGAATCGGAAATGAAGTTGGAGGTAAAACAAGACGCTACCGAGCTGGGCCTGAAGAGTTTAGTCGAAGATCAAAATGTAAATCTCATTGCTGGGGAGATTGAACAGATTAAATCAAAAGTATTTTTTGGTCGCGTACTGGACTCGCTAGATATAGAAACTAGTTATTATAGTGTTGGCAATGTTTTGACGGATGAAATGTACAAGCGAACTCCGTTTCACATAGTCATTAATGAAAGAAGCAGTTCAATACTTGACATCCCCATTTTTATCAATATAGAATCGAACGACTCATACACAATAAGACTTGAGAACCAAGAAAAAATTAATGGCCACTTAAATAAACCTATTGCGTTGCTGGGCTCTACCCTTGTCGTCACCGGCACCCCATCTTACCAGCAGAGTGACAATGACTACTATTTTATTATTCATAGTCGAAATGCATTAATCTCCTACTTGGATAAAAACATTAGCGTCTCCCCCTTAAATTTTAATGCGAATACCATTCGAGTTTCTTTCCAAGACAACAATGCCAGAAAGGCTCACGACATAGTAAATAAAATAGATTCATTGTACATTATTTATAGCAGCGAGCAAAAAAACCTTGCCAACACACAAAAGATTGGTTGGTTAAATAACGAATTGGAACAATTGGAAAAGAGGATGGACTATTTCGAAAATTATTTTGAAAAATTTACCATTCAAAACAAAAGTAGCGATATGGGTCAAGACCTAAAACGAACCATTGTAGCTATCAACGTCACAGATTCTCAACGTTTTCAATTGACAAAGAAGGTAGCAATGCTTAATGAAACGATTGATGCGATTACCCAGAATAAATTTAATTTTAATTACCAGCAGCGAAATTTTTTGCCTGAATACTTAAACAAAAAATTAGAAGACCTCGCTCGTTCGCAGCAAGAACGCGATCGGTTAGCATTGGCATATAACGAAAATACTTTTGCTTTTCGCCAGAAAGACAAAGAAATGAATTCTTTAAAGGAATTGATTTTTACGCAAGTTACTGAACTTAAAAAAGAGTGGCTAGAAAATTTGATAGAACTCAAACAAACAAAAGACAGGCTGGAAAAAGAATTTGCTACCATGCCCGACAAAAATACTCAGTTTTCCAAAAATCAGCGTTTCTATAAGTTGTATGAGGAGTTCTATCTTTCGATGATGCAATCCAAAGCGCAATTTGAAATCGCGCAAGCAGGAAACACTCCCGATTTTAAAATTTTGTCTCCGGCTACTTTGCCTACCCTACCTATTTCACCAAAGAAGTATATGATTATGGGCATTGGATTAGTTGCAAGTCTTGTCTTGAATTTTTTCTTCATAGGTATTGCATATCTCTTAAACAACAAAATCACCAGCGCCCAAGAGATTGAAAGAACCGTTCAGGTTCCTTTGTTAGGAGTAATCCCGATGACCAAAAGAAAAACAACTGCTCTTTTTCAGGTGGTGGATAATCCAAAATCGAGAGTAAGTGAATCAATCCGTTCGCTGCGAACGAACCTTGATTTTTTTACGATCGGTGGAAACAAAAAAATTATCACCATCACATCGACAATCTCCGGTGAAGGAAAATCTTTTTTGGCTACCAATTTAGGAGGCGTTCTTTCTATGTCGAAGAAGAAAGTCCTGCTGATCGATTTGGATATGCGAAAGCAAAAAAATGAAAGCTCCATTCTTTCAAAAGATTCATACAAGGGAGTGAGTACGGTATTGATCAAAAAAAATACATGGCAAGAAACCGTTCAAAATACTGATTTGGAGAATCTTCATTTTTTGCCAGCCGGTCCGCACCCACCAAATCCCTCTGAATTATTGCTCAATGGCGAGTTTACCACCCTATTGGATGAACTCAGATTGGTATATGATTTTATCGTGATTGATACCCCGCCCGTGGGGCTTGTTACCGATGGAATTATGGCAATGAAAAAGTCAGACCTTTCTATTTATGTGATACGGGCCAACTATTCGAAGAAAGAATTTTTGACTAATCTCAGTCGCATCGCCACGATCCATAAACTCACTAATCTGGCGGTCGTACTAAATGCGTTGCCAGATTCCGGGAAATCGTACGGGTACGGGTATTACGAAGACAAACCAAAGTTGGGCGGCTGGAGAAATTTATTTAATGCATAGTGCTTTCCTTCTTTAGCAAACGAAAATCAGTTATCGAAAATCCGCTTCATACGGATATCCACTCGCACCTACTTGCTGCGATTGACGATGGCGTAAAAAACTGGGAGGAAGCCGAAACAGTGCTTCGAGGTTTTCTCGAGCTCGGGTTCAAGCGAATTATCACCACTCCGCATATTATGAGTGACACCTACCCAAATAAGCCTAGTGAAATTATTCAAAAACACCAAGAATTAAAAAAATTAATAGCTGAGCGAAAAATCGAAATTGATATTCAAGCTGCTGCAGAATATTACCTTGATGAAAATCTATTCGCTCAAATTACCAAAAAAGAATCGCTGCTTACGTTTGGTGATCGATACCTGCTCTTTGAAACAAACTTCGTGAGTGAACCCCTTCAGTTAAAAGAATTTATTTTTCAGGCTACTTCACAAGGGTATCGACTGATTTTGGCTCATCCTGAAAGATACGGCTACATGACAATGGCCAAAGCAGAAGACCTTAGAAACCGTGGCGTATTATTTCAATTGAATACATTATCCATCGTTGGATACTACTCGAGTTCCATCCAAAAAATGGCACGAAAGTTCATCGAAAAAGGATGGGTTGACTTTTTAGGAAGTGATTGTCATAATCCTTCGCAAGCGCTCGCACTAAAACAAGCTTGGTCAAATAAGTACGTTCAACGCGCGATGTCGTTACCTTTGCTCAACAATACTATCTGACATGATTGTCATTACAGGAGCAAACGGTTTAGTGGGAAGTGCGATCATCGAACGATTAATTGTAGAAAAAACCGAATTTGTTGCACTGAAAAGAAAAACAAGTGATACTACCTTTCTAGAAAAATGGAACACTCAAATCACATGGATTGATGGTGATATTCTAGATGTAGTCTCATTGAACAAAGCCTTTGAAAACGCAACGACCGTCATCCACGCTGCCGCCATGGTTTCATTTCATCCCAAAGAGGCGGAAGTTCTTTTGCGAGTAAATGTAGAAGGAACTAAAAATGTCGTGAACGCATGCCTCTCGACTGGTATTAAAAAATTGATTCACATCAGCTCGGTTGCAGCATTAGGCAGGCAAAAGGGAATAACGAGTATTGACGAGCATAACAAATGGGTAGAAAGTGCCCTCAACTCATCTTACGGAAGATCAAAATACCTAGCAGAATTAGAGGTTTACCGCGGCTTAGAGGAGGGATTGAACGCATCCATCATCTGCCCTTCTTTTATTCTTGGCCCTGGCGATTGGAACAAGAGCAGCTCTCAAATTTTTAAATACATCTGGCAGGAAAACAAATTCTATAGCGAGGGTCAATTCAACTATGTAGATAGTAGGGATCTGGCTGATTTAATTTTCAAACTTCTTGAGAAAAATTTCCCCGGAGAAAAATTCATCGCCAGTGGTGGAACAGTATCGTACAAAGAGCTATTTGATGAAGTGGCAAAGCGGTTTAACAAAAGAAGTCCTTTCATAAAAGTCAACCACCGTCTACTATCACTTTTCGCCCGACTCGAAGAATGGAGGTGCCTATTATTCTCAATCAGGCCTTTAATCACCCGGGAATCGATCAAATCAACACGTGAGAATTTTACTTATTCCAATCAAAAATCCATCGTTGAATTAGTAATGGTATACCGAAAACTGGCTGAAACGCTGGATTGCTGCTGCGAATACTACCAACAGACGTATAGCATAAACAAATAACAAACACAACTTGTCATTGACTTTTTATTGAAAGAACTTTGTTAAAATAATGGGGCAAAATTTTTACTACCGTAAAAATTTCTTACTTTAGAAAAACCTTTCGACCGATGAGCCACGAATTCAGAAAGAGGGAAGAAGAAGAGGAGTTGATCAAGCGATACGAGGAAAATCTACGGGCCAATTCTACAGGATATTTTGATGTTGACGCCTATGAAGTGATCGTAGATCACTATATGGAAAAGCTGAAGTTTAAGAAAGCTTTAGGAGCAGTCAATCAAGCAATGGAGCAATTCCCATTCTCTACCGGCCTTATCGCCATCAAAGCACAGATTCTTTCCAACCTAGAACAGTATGAAGAAGCCCTGGAGCTTTTAGAAAAGGCGCGCAACCTTCATCCGATGGACATTGAAATATTTCTTTCCATCGGATCTGTCTTTTCACTTCAAGGAAAACATAAAGAAGCAATTGCACTTTACGAGGACGTGCTCTCTTTTGCCGATGACGAAAAGGACGATATCTACTACAATATTGGTCTGGCTTATCAAAGCATGGAAGACTATGAAAAGGCGATTGATGCATATAAAAAGTCCATTGAAGAAAATATCAATCACGAAGGCTCCTTATATGAACTAGCGTTTTGCTTGGATGTGGCTGGTCAACTTGACGGAAGCTTATCTTATTACAAAAAGTTTATTGACGAAGATCCATATTCATCTGCGGCATGGTACAATCTTGGAATTGTCTGCAACAAATTGGAAAAGTTTGAAGAGGCTATTGATGCTTATGGTTATGCATTAGCGATCGATGATAGTTTCGCTTCCGCTCATTTCAATTTAGGGAATTCGTTGATGAACGTAGAAAAATTCAAAGACGCCCTTGAAGAATTTAATAAAACGATTGAGATAGAAGGCCCGAGCCCGGAAGTATATTGTTGCATTGGTGCAGCATACGAAAACATGGGGCAATTTGATTTGGGACTTAAATACTTCCAAAAGTCGGCCAAACTAGATTCGCTGTATGACGAAGCTTGGTTTGGGGCTGGTAGCTGTTTGGAAAAACAGGAGAAATGGTACCAAGCGCTGCACTTTTTCAACAAAGCAATAAAAATCAATCACCTCAATCCGGAATATTGGAAAGCGGCAGCGCATGCAGAATTTAAGATCGGCAATACCATCTCGAGTATGAGCGCATACGAAGAAGCCGCTAACCTCGCTCCGGACGATAAAGAAATATGGCTCAATTGGTCATTTATATATTATGAACAAGGCGAGCCCAAGAAAGCAACCGATGTGTTGCTGCAAGGAATGGCCGATGCTCCTAAAGAACCCGACTTTCTTTATCGAATGGCCATTTATTTGATCGAGGCGGGCGAATTCAAAGAAGCCTTTACATATCTAGAAAATGCGTTAATTTTGGACTTTGAAGGGCACAAAATCTTGTTTGACTTCTTCCCGAAGTTAGAAACACAAAAAGCGCTCTACAAAATCATTGATCAGTTTAGAAAAGAAAACTCCTAATGAATTATCATCTTAAAAATTTACCTGAGCGCACCACAAAGCCCAGGGATTCGGGCTTTACCATGGCCATGGATAAAGGCCTAAGCATTCGCGAAGCGGAAGACTTTATGAGCATTTCGGCTGACCATGTTGACATTGTGAAATTGGGCTGGGCCACTTCCTACGTGACGCCTAAATTAAAAGAGAAACTAAAAGTTTATAAAGAGGCCGGCATCCCCTGCTATTTTGGTGGAACGCTTTTTGAAGCGTTTATCATAAGAGATCAATTTGACGATTACAGAAAAGTATTGGATGAATTTGGAATGACATTCGCAGAAGTATCCGATGGATCAATTGATTTGGATCACGATAAGAAACTAGAATACATCAGAAAACTTTCCGGTCAAGTAACAGTACTATCAGAAGTGGGTTCAAAGGATGCGGATAAAATTATCCCTCCTTATCAATGGATTGATTTGATGCAAAAGGAACTTGATGCAGGTGCTTGGAAAGTAATTGGTGAAGCACGCGAAGGTGGAAATGTTGGTTTGTTTCGCTCTACCGGAGAAGTTCGATCAGGGTTGGTACAAGAAATTCTAACAAAAATTCCGTTCGAAAAAATTATTTGGGAAGCGCCTCAGAAGGCACAACAGGTTTGGTTCATAAAACTTCTAGGAGCCAATGTAAACTTGGGAAATATTGCCCCCAATGAACTTATCCCGCTTGAAACTATTCGTTTAGGGCTACGGGGCGATACGTTCTTGCACTTTTTGGGTCTTGAGCGCAAAAAGGATAAATCAACTCCTGCATTTGAAGCAGACTAAAAAAGGATGGAATTTTTAATTGATTTCTTTCTCCATCTTGATCAGCATCTTATTTCGCTGGTGAACGAATATGGTACGCTCACCTACGCAATTCTCTTTTTGATCATCTTTACAGAAACAGGCTTAATCGTAATGCCGTTCCTGCCAGGAGATTCATTGCTTTTTGCAGCTGGAACTATTGCAGCTATGCCCGGTTCGTCCATAAATATATATGTTGTTGTACCTT
>Ga0136636_10001250_pt1 | contig 14649 bp, 7 predicted proteins | sample AntDrymUQ8522106_2_FD_104653 | JGI IMG/M metagenome (GOLD analysis project Ga0136636, IMG submission 104653) | Polar desert sand microbial communities from Dry Valleys, Antarctica - metaG UQ852 (21.06) | ecosystem: Environmental > Terrestrial > Soil > Desert | place: Antarctica: Dry Valley... | reverse complement strand
GCACTAACTACATTTTCTTCAATCATAATACTACCAAAATCGTTGGCACCTGCATTTAAGCAAAGTTGAGCAGTTTTTTTACCAACGGTTAGCCAACTTGCCTGAATGTTTTTTACATTGGTTAACATAATGCGGCTTAACGCTATCATGCGGATGTATTCTTCTGCTGTTGTTAAATTGTGTACCCCTCTTATTTTGGCAAGCAGGGTATCCACGTCCTGAAATGTCCATGGTATAAAAGCAATGAAACCCTTTGCATCAGCAGGTTTGCGGCTTTGTACTTCTCTTAATTTTACCAGGTGCTCAAAACGTTCTGTAATAGTTTCCACATGCCCAAACATCATAGTGGCACTAGTGGTAATAGTAAGTTTGTGGGCTTCGTGCATTACATCTAGCCACTCCTGGCTGCCACATTTACCTTTGCTGATGAGGCGCCTTACCCTATCTGTTAATATCTCGGCACCGGGTCCGGGCAAACTATCCAGTCCTGCTTCTTTTAGCGCCAATAATACTTCCCGATGGGTACTTTTTTCCAGTTTGGTAATGTGGGCTACTTCTGGCGGGCCAAGTGTGTGCAGCTTTACATTCGGGTAAAGGCTTTTTAACTCTTTAAATAAATTTACATAAAAGCTAAGGCCTAAATCCGGGTGATGGCCTCCTTGTAATAACAATTGCTCACCACCAAACCGAATGGTTTCGTCAATTTTCTTCTTGTATGTTTCAATATCGGTAATATATGCTTCGGGATGGCCCGGTACACGGTAAAAATTACAAAACTTACAGTTGGCAATACAAACATTGGTAGTATTAAGGTTACGATCAATGATCCAGGTTACTTTACCATGCGGTACTTGTTTTTTTCGAAGTTCATTGGCCACAAACATCAACTCAGTAAGCGGAGCGTTTTCAAATAAGTACACGCCTTCCTCTACAGAAAGCATTTCAAAATTAAGAGCCCTTTTGTATAAATCTGGTAATTGCATAATGCCGTTTGAATAATTACAACAAAAATACATTGATATGGTTGTATATTTATCTACCACCGGTATTTATACCGGTAACTTTATTTTATCGATTATATACAATAATAATCTTTAAAAGATTCGTACTCCTTTGTTAGAACTTGCAGTTTTTATGAAAAATTTACTACTTACTATATTTGTTACTTTTATATATATTGCTGCCTTATCGCAGGAAATAATTACCCCTCAGCCTAAAGCAAAGTTTATAACAAAGTTTACCTATAAGCAGTACAGTGGCGGCGTTATGATAGTGCAGGCGCTATTAAATAATATTACAGATACGTTCAATTTTATTTTAGATACAGGTAGCGGCGGCATTTCGCTAGACTCTTCCACCTGTGCCCATTACAAATTGAATCCCCGTGCCTCTGATACTACCATCACAGGAATGGGAAGCACCAGAAAAGTTAAATTTTTATACAACCAGGAATTACACTTTCCCGGCCTTACAGTTGATAAACTTAATTTTCACATAAATGATTATGATATACTTAGCAGCGTTTATGGCGAAAAAATTGACGGCATTATTGGCTACAGTTTTTTTAAACGGTTTATAGTAAAAATTAATTTTGATAGTACCGAGATGGAAGTATATAAACCAGGTGAAATGGAGTACCCACGCAACGGCACGATGCTTAGACCGGCCTTTACAACATTACCAATTCAAAATTTGCACATAAAAGACAGGCGGTCAATTGATTTTAACTTTTATTTTGATACCGGCGCAGGGCTTTGCTTTTTACTTAGCGAAGCTTTTGCAACCGATAGTAGTATTTTATTAAACAAGCGAAAGCCAGTTATTACACAGGCAGAGGGTATGGGTGGAAAACTGCAAATGAAACTTACCGTAGTAAAGCTTGTACAAATTGGTAAATATAAATTTAAAAACGTGCCTACTTATTTATTTCAAGATGACTACAATGTAACATCTTACCCCTTTGTAGGCGGTTTGCTTGGCAATGATTTGTTAAGACGATTTAATCTTGTGATTAATTATCCGCAAAGAGAAATTCACTTATTACCCAACAGCCATTACAATGAACCATTTGATTATGCCTATACCGGTATGGCAATGTATTATGTAAATGGAAGTGTGGTAATAGAAGATATAATGCCAGGTTCACCTGCAGAAAAAGCCGGTGTAAAAGAAGGTGATGTACTGTTAGGCGTTGGCAATAATTTTAGCAATAATATAATTCAATACAAAAACCAGTTGCAAACAACTAACCAAAAAATAAAAATGATTATTAGCAGAAACGCCCAGTTGATAGAATTAAAAATAAGGCCTAAAAGTATTTTATAGGTATGGGCGAATTACAATTTTTTTTGCACAAAATCTTCAAACCTCTTTCTTTTTCACCCCTTAACTTTGCAGCATGATTCAATATGACAGATTTACACTCAATAATGGACTAAGAGTGATAGTGCATGAAGACAAAAGCACACCCATGGCTGTAGTAAATGTAATATACGATGTAGGTGCCAAAGATGAAAACCCTGCAAAAACAGGCTTTGCTCATCTTTTTGAGCACCTTATGTTTGGTGGTAGTATTAATATTCCGGATTATGATGAGCCGCTGCAAATGGCAGGTGGCGAAAACAATGCTTTTACTACCAACGATCTTACCAACTATTACTGTCAGTTGCCAGCAGAAAATATAGAAACAGCTTTTTGGTTAGAGAGCGACCGCATGCTAAGCCTGGCATTTGATGAAAAAAGCCTGGATGTGCAACGTAAGGTTGTTTGTGAAGAGTTTAAAGAGCATTACATTAATAAGCCTTACGGTGATGTAAGTAAATTAATACGGGAGCTTGCCTATACCACACATCCTTACCGCTGGCAAACAATTGGTAAGGAGCTAAAGCATGTAGAAGAGGTGACCTTGCAGGATGTAAAAGACTTTTTTACAAAACACTATACACCTGCCAATGCCATATTGGTAGTAGCGGGTAATGTAACCGTGGCACAGGTAAAAACACTGGCAGAAAAATGGTTTGCACCCATACCTGCCGGTATTAAATATGAAAGAAATATACCACAGGAGCCAGCACAAACAGCCGAAAGAAAGATGGAGGTAAAAGCAAAAGTGCCACTAAATGCCTTGTACAAAACCTGGCATATATACCCAAGGCTGGATGCAAGGTATTATGTTTGCGATCTTATTACCGAAATATTGGGCGGTGGCGGATCTTCCCGCCTGTTTCAGGCATTGGTAAAAGAACAAAAACTGTTTAGTAATATAGACTGCTCTCACTATGGCAGCACCGATGCCGGGTTGCTGGTAATAGAAGGCAAATTAATACAGGGTGTAGATATGGAAATGGCTGAAGCCGCTATACTAAAAGAAATAGAAATACTATTGGCAGATGGTATAACAGAAAATGAACTACAAAAAGTAAAAAATAAAACAGAAAGCATGATGGCTTTTGAAGACATGAGTGTAATGAACCGTGCCACAAGCCTTGCCATGTACGAACTGCTGGGAGATGCTGAACTGATGAATACAGAACTGGAAAGATACCAGGCCGTAACAGCAGCCGAACTAATTGCAGAAAGTAAAGTAGTTTTTGACAATAACAACTGTAGCACCCTGTACTATATTGCAAACAATTAAATGTTAAGCTTGATAAAAGGATGATTAATATACCAGATTATGAAACACAAAAACACCTGCCAAACCATATCAACTTTATTTTTTAATCAATTTTTGTAAGTAGTGGTTGCTTTGCAGGATAAGGAGCATAATATTGATAATAGGATCAGTTTTCTGCAAAGTTTACTCAGCAAACGAAACCCGATAGTACATCATTGATCGGGAATTTTACCTCACAGTATAAATCAACTAAAACTATATATAGAGTATTGTTTACCAGTAAATAAATGAGGATAGTTTTAAAATAATTATTAACACTAACCATTCAACACTACCAATTAATCTTTCATCTTAAAAAAGATATTTAAAATATAATGCTCAACAGAACCCAGCCTCCCCTAATAAAAGACGCAATAGAATTTGACCTGCAACTAAAAAACTATGATAAATACGTACTCAGCAATGGGGTAGAAGTGTATGCTATTGATGCTGGCGCAGAAGATGTATTGCAAATGGAATGTGTATTTTTTGCAGGCAATACCTTTGAAAACCAAAATATGGTTGCCGCAGCCACTAATTATTTATTAAAGAATGGTACCAGCACCAAATCCGCCTTTCAAATAAATGAACATTTTGATTTTTATGGTGCTTATTGCAATAGAACCTGCCACCACGAAACCGCCAATATCTCCCTTCATACGCTTACCAAACACTTGCCGGTATTGCTTCCGGTGATAAACGAAATGATAACCGACTCTGTTTTTAGTGAAGAAGAATTGGCCACATTTATACAAAACAGTAAGCAAAAGCTATCGGTAAATTTAACCAAAAACGATTTTGTTGCCAACCGCCTTATTGATGCTACATTATATGGCGAAAAACATCCGTATGGAAAATATACCGTTGCTGCAGACTATGATGCCCTTGATACCGATGTATTAAAGCAGCATTTTAAAGAGTATTATTTAAATGGCCATTGTGTAATATTTGTAGCGGGAAAATTACCCGCCGATATTTACGAACAATTAAATAAAAATTTTGGACAACTTACTTTAAAAAGCCATGCGCTGCTTGAAATTTGCCAACAGCAACCTGTATACAGCAGTGAACCTAAAAAAAGCAACATCGTCAACGATACTGCTGGTGTGCAGGGCGCTATTCGCATAGCAATACCATTTCCCAACCGGCACCATCCCGACTTTCAAAAAGTAATGGTATTAAATACGGTGTTTGGTGGGTTTTTTGGCAGCAGGTTAATGAGTAATATAAGGGAAGATAAAGGATATACTTATGGCATACATAGCTATGTGCAAAATCATATAGGCGCTACTGCCTGGATGATTAGTACAGAAGCTGGTAAGGATGTATGTGAAGCAACTATAGCTGAAGTGTATAAAGAAATGAAATTGTTGCAGGATGTATTAATAGACGACGAAGAATTGCTACTGGTACGCAATTATATGATTGGTATAATTCTTGGCGATCTCGATGGTCCCTTTCAAATTATTGGTCGGTGGAAAAACATTGTACTTAATAAATTAGATGCATCTTATTTCTACGATAGCATACAAACCATTAAAACTATCTCGGCAGAAGAGTTGCAGCAACTGGCAAAAAAATATTTGCAGCCGGCAGATTTTTATGAGTTGGTAGTAGTGTAAAATTAACAACCACAACATTATATGATATCAATAAATGTAAAAAGGCAATCAAATTAGATTGCCTTTTTTATGTGCTGCTTATCAGCCCTTTTTTCAGTTGATGTTTTTGTAATGGATAAAACCCTGTAACAATTGTAGGGTGCATTTAAAATTGTAGCAGCACTTAGTTTTCGGTAAGAACACCATCCACGCCCAAGCCTCGGTTGTGTGTCCCCACCGACCGAAATAAGGACCTGCAATTTGAAATGCACCCAATTATAAGTATACTCTACAGTTATTTTTATATCGGCATTAGAGCAAGCCGTTATTAATAGCAGCAAAAAAGGTTGAATGTAACTTTAGCCAATATATGTTTTAAAAGCCTTGAAGGCTAAAGGTTAAATAGTTTAATTTGTAGTTGAAGGTTATTTCAAATGGTACACTTTTGAATGCTATGCAGTAAGCAGTTAGCCATTTTTTACTAAAGCTTCATTAACCAATGCTTCACTTTCTAATAGCCATGCTGGTAACAATTTGCCAACTATTTTCCAGGTGTCATTGGTTTTTTCCATTCTAAAAATATACCTGTTACCATGTTCATCGTTGGTATCAGTGTCATAATTCGCATCCGGACGTTTACGAAAATTAAATTCTCTTTGTCGTCCATTTATTTTAATTAAAATAGTAAATACAATATTTGTAGCGGTGATCATATAGTTGGGGCTTATTTGATAATTGTAAAGTTAAGTAAAAAAGCTATAGTGCTTTTATCATAACAAGTAACAGGTGCATTTTAATTTGTTGCTCCCGATTTTAGTCGATGGGTACAATAACTGAGGCTCGGCCGTGGAAGTTGTCCTCACCAACCATCAGACACTGCGTCAATTTTAAATGCACCTCAGGTTTCCTTTACTAAAACTAATAAAAAGCTTCCTAAAAACTCCTTATTAAAAAATGATTGCAAAAATTTAACCCGGCTTTTGCTTTTGAAAGCTGTAAAAGACATTCAAATACAAAATCCGGGTAAAAAAAAATTCGTAAACATTGCTTGCCCTTATATAGTAAACAAAACTACATTTATTGCCCTGTTGGTAAAGCAACACAAGTACCCGATACCACCAATTTTTTATTGTTAACGATAGTAAAACTTCCGCTACTCCTTGCCTGAATACTTGCTGCTGTTGCATCTGCATCAGCAATTTGGCAAGGGTTGGCAGTGCCGCCAGGTATAATTACATGCGATAGCTCTGTAGGTATTTTTCCACCATTCCAGTTGGCTGCGGTATGCCAGTTATTACTTATTGCTCCATTCCAGTGTACAATATCTTGCTTTATTAAAGCGAGTGCTGTATCTACACAACCAGATTGGTTGGTGGCTATCAGCCTATAAGTGCCAAGCCCTGCAGCCGTTGGTGTGGGCGAATTCCAATTATAGATTAAATGGGCGGGTGTGCTGTACAAATTGAGCAAATTGAAGCCATCATTGGCACATACTATAATGGCACTTGTATCTTCACCCAAAAAATTCTGTATCAACAAAAATTTTGCTGAGGCAAATCCGTCGGCTGTATCGCCAGAAAAGCGCTCGTTGGTGCAGTTAAGCAGGTTGGTTGCCGATGCAATTGCCCCATCGCTCGTATCACCAAAAAAACGTAGCGGTGTGCAATCAAAATTAGCAGTTTTGCTGTTGCTGCTACCGTCCTCAGCATCGCCAGAAAAACGAACTGTTGAACAATCTGAATTAGCTGTAGCAAATACGGTGTTACCTGCCCCTGCGTCTCCTGAAAACCGGGTAGTAGTGCAATTGAGCAAGTTGGTATTAAAGGCAACACTGCCCGCATTGTTGCCACCAAAGTAGCGACTAACAGTGCAGTTAACTGCTACCGTGTTGCCAATATCGGCTCCACTATTGCTACCGCCAGAATATGGCTGTGCTAAAAGCAGCGATGAATAAAAAATAGCTACCACTATCCATCCTGACTTCAGCACATTTATGTTTGTTATTTTCATAAATGTTGTTTGATAAAGATGAACGGATTAGTTGAAACTTCTTCTTACACCACGGCCACCAGTAACCAAAGTTTTGTTGCCATAACTATTATTAGCGTAAGTACGATCGGATACACTTAACTGGGCTGCAGCATCATTATAGCCGCCGCCTCTGTAAGTAGCGCCTGCACCTGCAGCCTGGTTTGTAGTCGCAGCCTGGTTAATCCAACCGGTTACGTCAGATAAACCTTCATTAGGCGTAAACTGAAGATTGCCATCGCCATGTGCGGTACCATTAAAATTTGTGCCAGCACCGCCTACTCCCATTACAAATTCAGACACATTTCCACTCATTTCCATTACCCCATAAAAGGTAGCACCTGCCTCTAATCTTGTTGTTCCAGCCTTTGCCGCAAATCCGCATCTAACAACTCCCTGTGGCGCAACGGAAGTAATATTGCAATTTGCTAATCCACTACCCGCTGCAATTACTTCGCTCAACCCTTCATTACCCAATGCATCGTTTACCACCGTGTTGCCATCTGTAACAAGCGATGTACCCCAGGCTTTTTCATTAGCTGCTGCAGCATTTGGCCCACGGCAAATTTTTTCAAATTCCATTTCACTCATAGGGGCAAGGCCGCTCCAGTCGTTGTAAGCACATACATCAGCCCAGGAAAGATAATTACAAGCTCTGTTGGGTGCACTTGCAGCAAAAACAGGCCAAACACCACTTAATGTATGTCTTGCAGCCGTATTTGAATTTGGAAAGCGAGCCACTGATTGATCTGGAGTAAGCGTATTTAAAAAATCAGCATATTGGCCCTGAGAAATTTCATACTTCATGCAATACAACGCATTAAACCCTTTTGGATAATTTGCAGATATTGTTCCGCCTGTAGGGCTATTGGCATCGGCCCATAAGTTACCGGCAGTGTTTGCAAAGGAGATTGCAGCCTCACTACCAACGGTGTAGGCAGCAGTTGGCGCTACACCGCCGCCTTTTCTAAAACTACTGGCAGATGAACCATCACCTAGTTCAAAAGCACCTTGAGGTACATACACCATTTCTACACCAAATACCTGCATATCCCATTCTGCAATGGCACCTGGTACGGTGCCTAATCTTACAGTAACACTGGTAGAAGCAATATTACCGGTACCATTTCCACCTCTTCTTACAAATACACCTTTTCCATCGGCAGTGGTTTGCACTTGCAAAGGCGCTACAGTACTGTGATTGGCAGCAGTTGGTGACACATCCTGGTGTTGCCAATAATTAAGGTTACAGTTTTTACGTTTAATAAAAACCCATGCAGCATCCCAATTGGTGGGGGCTGTGTTGGTGCGCCAGCTATTTTCCCAGCTAATGTTGAAAGTAACTGTGCCGGCCACGCTGCTGTACATTACATCTGTAATATTGATGTTATTGGCATAAACGCTAAAACCTACCAATAAAGCAGCAAGAAAAAGTTTAAATTGTTTCATACGTAGAAGTTGTTTAAAAATGAATGTTTTTGTAAATAATTAATTAAATCAAAGAAACGTTTATTAAAAACACTTACCTATACCGTTGAGAGGGTATATTTTGTTGCCAACGTTGGGCATTAAAAGGCAGATTTTGCAGTTGGAAGCCGCAATAACTTTTCAATTGTAACATCCGGGTTACTAATTTCTTTCCTTTTTCGGTGGATATGCAATCTCCCAACGAGACCGGGCCGTAGTTGCATTTCTAGCCAACTACTTACAACTGTAAAAATTTGAAAAATAGGCTCTATCTTCAAATATTAAAAAATTATTGGTATTATTGCTTTTGATAGCCTATAATTAACCCAATATTGTTGCTGCTGCATTACTTTCTACTTTTATCCTATATATAAATCAATACTGTAAAAATTGTTTTGCAGGTAGATACCCATTTATTACCATGAAGTACAGTTTGCTGATTGTAATTGTATTATTAAAATTGTGTGTACAGGCACAAGTAACCATTAAGCTATGTACCTGGAATGTAAAAGACATTGGGCAATCAAAAAGTGAAGAGGAGATTGCTTTTATAGCCAATACCATCAAAGGTTTTGATGTAGTTGCTATACAGGAAGTAGTAGCAGGAAATGGAGGTGCGCAGGCTATTGCAAGGTTGGCTGCTTTACTTAACAGAGATGGGTTTAGTTGGGATTATACTGTAAGCAATCCGACTAGCAGCAGTGCTTACAAGCAGGAACGCTACGCTTTTTTATGGAAAAAAAGCAGGCTTACAAAAATTGGTGATGCCTGGCTTGAGCAACAATATGGCATGGAAATAGATCGGGAACCTTATTTTGCTACCTTTAAAAAAGAAGATAAATATTTTACATTGGTAAATTTTCATGCTATTACAAAAAAGATGCAACCCGAAACGGAGATTAAATATTTTAAATATTTACCGGCGCAATACGCCGGACTGAATTTAATTTTTGCAGGAGATTTTAATTGTCCGCAGTCGCACACGGTATTTAACCCATTAAAAAAAATGGGCTATCAGGCAGCATTAACAGGGCAAAAAACATCCCTGCGAAAGCAATGTATAGCAGGAGATTGCCTTGCTTCTGAATTTGACAATGTGTTTTACAACACTAAAATGGTTAAAGCTGTTGAATATGGAGTGATACATTTTTATACAAATTTTGCTACCATGCAGGAGGCAGGTAAAATATCAGACCATGTGCCGGTTTATTTTAATTTCTCATTAAACTGATTTATAAAATCTATAAGTTTTTAAATACAACTAACTGTTCAATGAAGTATTATTTAGTAAGTGTCTTTTTATTTTTTACAGCAATGTCTTTTTGTAAAGGACAGGCAATTACCAATGCCACCCCGGTTTCATTTTGTGCACCGGGTAGCGTAACCTTGGGCGTAGCACCCATAACGGGTATCACCGGTTACCAATGGATACAAGATGGGGTAAATATTGGTGGCGCCACTTCCAACGCTTTTACAGCAAGTGCTTCTGGTATTTATACCGTAAAACTTGATCGTACCGGGCCGGCCTCAGATACTACCATAGGGCCAATAACTGTATCGGCAAACCCAAAACCTACATTTGATTTCTCCTTTACCCCCAATAACGCCTGTTCTGGTACTAATGTTGGTTTTACATCTACTGTTACAGGTGGTACACCGGGTTATAACTATGCCTGGGATTTTGGAGATGGGGCTACTTCTGCCCAGGCTAATCCAACACATGCTTTTAGATCGCTTGGTTGCAGTACGGGTACTTTTACCGTAAAACTGACAGTTACAGATGCAAGAGGATGCACCAATACGGTTGTTTCAAAAGTGGTAAGTGTTAAACAGGCGCCAGATGTTACTTTAAAGGATCAGAATATTTTTAGCCCGTTTAATAATTGCAGTAACTCCCCTACAGTAGCCAATCCTGTTTACACAATTACTGTTAACAATTCTTCGCCAAGTGCCAGTTGCATTACTTCGTACAATATCAATTGGGGAGATGGCAGTACCCAAACAGGCGTAACGTTTCCGCTATCTCACACATATACAGCATTAGGAGCTTATAATCTGGTTGTAACCGGGATAGGTAGCAATGGCTGTAATAATTCAAAAACGTATGTAATTGCCAACCAAAGCAATCCTGCCGGAAGCCTTGGCACCCTGGGTTCTACTACCAATTTATGTGCACCGGCCAACGTACCGTTTACTATCAGTAACTGGACGTTGAATTCGCCCGGTACAATTTATACGTTAAGTTTTGGGGATGGTACCCAGGTATCAATACCGCATCCATTAAATACAGGTTTTACAGAAGATACCGTTAATCATAATTATACCACCTCTTCTTGCCCTTCTCCAAGTTACACGGCAATACTTACTGTAAAAAATGCCTGCGATCAAACACCTTACACGGCAGGTAACATCCAAATACGCATTAAACCAAAAGCTGATTTTGAAATAACTACTTCACCATCCTGTATCAATCAACAGGTTTGTTTTAACAACACAACAACGGCAGGTTCTTACGGTCCAGGCTGCACTACTATTGCTACTTATATTTGGAATTTTGGTGATGGTACGCCACTGAGTACAGTAGAAAATCCTTGCCATACCTATCCTGCTCCAGGAGTTTACAATGTAATATTAACAACAACAAACCCTTGCGGTACTACAACCCAAACCAAACCTGTATGTATTACCCGCCCACCTGCACCCGGTTTCACACTAAATAACAACGTAGGCTGTGCCCCCTTTTTAATTACTGCAACAGATACCACCAATATTTTTGGCAGTTGCCAAAACCCAACCTATTTTTGGTCGGTAGCGTTTACACCTGCCTTTTGTGCAACTTTCAGCGGATTCACGTTTGCAAATGGCACCACTGCTACCTCTGCCAATCCATCTTTTAACTTTACTAGGCCGGGCACTTATACTATTACCCAAAATGTAACCAATGCCTGCGGTACCTTTAGAGCTACCAAAACGGTAAGCATTCAAAAGCCACCTACAGTTGCTATTACGTTACCTGCTTACAGTTGTGGTGTGGTAAATATAACACCCTCTTCTACTGTAGTAGCCTGTAGTATAAATCCGCCAACGTACGCCTGGACGTTTGCCGATGCTACACCATTATCAGCCAGTACAGCCAATCCGGGAAATGTATCCTTTACTACATTGGGTGCACACATGATTACACTTGCTGTTACCAACGATTGTGGCACTACCATTGATACGGCTTTTGTTACAGTAACTACTACACCCGATGTTGCAGTGCCGGCCAATGATACTTTATGCGGTGGCTCAACCGCCGGCCCTTATAATTTTACCAGCACCATTGGCGTACCAGTTTACAGGTGGACAAACAATACTACCTCCATTGGACTTGCAGCAAGTGGCAACGGAAATATCCCGGCCTTTACTGCCGTTAATAACAGCAGTAACCCTGTAACAGCCACTATTATTGTAACACCATCAGTAAGTAATTGTGTTGGTATTCCGGATACATTTTTTATAACCATTAACCCAAGGCCAACAGCCCCTTTGGTTATAACGCCGGTTACTTATTGCCAGAATGTAATTGCTGCAACGCTAACTGCTACCGGTACCGGAGCCAATTTAATTACCTGGTACAATACTCCATTATTAACAGGTGGCAGCAGCATTGCGCCAACACCTTCTACAACAGTACCTGCCACTACTTTATATTATGTAACGCAAACAAATACATTTAACTGCCGGAGTGCAGCCCCGGTAATTACTATTACTGTAAACCCCATCATTAACGGAAACGCTATTGGCAGTAACCAAAGTATTTGTGCTAATACGGCCCCTAATTCACTTACTACCGCTGCGGTATCCGGCGGTAGTGGCCTGTACAATTATCAATGGCAAAGCTCTATAGATGGTGGCACCGTTTGGACAAATGTAAGCGGTGGCAATGGCTCCATTTACGCTCCGGGAGTATTAAACGATACCATTCAATACAGGCGAATTATTAACAGTACCCCCTGTGCCGATACCTCTAATATTGTAACCATCAATGTAGCCGGGGCCTTATCTAATTTTAATATTTCGGCTAATCAAATTATTTGCGAAGGTTTTACACCTGCCTTATTGGTTGGTGGGGTGCCAACCGGCGGCGGTGGTTCTTATACCTACCAATGGCAACGTTCTTTAAATAATCTTTTTTGGAATGATATACCAACGGCAACAAATCAAGATTACCAACCGGCGGCATTAACCACTACAACTTATTACAGGCGAAGGGTAATTACACCGCAGTGCAGTGCTGTTTCTACCGTTGTAACCATTACGGTAAACCCAACACCCAATGCAAGTATTACAGCAAACGCCTTAGCAATTTGTGTGTATGATGCAGGTTCAGTTTCCTTTACAGCTACAATTGGTTCTGCTCCATTTGCAGTAGAATTAGTAGTGGTAAAGCCTGGTGGCGCTACAGATACTATCCGCACCAACATCAACAACAATGGCCCGGCAAATATTACCGTAATACAGGCTGGTAGCCCTGCTGGTAACTATACCATTCAGTTTACAAAACTTACAGATGGTAAGGGCTGTGAAAGAATCAATAGTTTACCCACTGTTGATATTACGGTGAAACCTCTACCCGTGTTGGTTCTTACAAATAGTTCACCTATTTGTAATGGCGTAAGCGCCACCCTTACCGCAAGCGGTGCAGATACTTATCGCTGGAGCCCCAACCAGTTTATTAATGTAACAACCGGAAGTACCGTAAACGTTACACCACTATCTACAACTACCTATACCGTAAGAGGTACACTTAATGGTTGTATAAAAGATTCCGGATTACTTATTACTGTAGTACCAGGTGCAGTGGTTGCCAATGCCGGACCAAACCAGGTTTTATGTAACGTAAGCTCGGCCACATTGGCTGGTAATGCGGCATCTGTAAATGCAACTGGCGCATGGAGCCAAATAAGCGGGCCTGCTGCTATTATCACAACAATAGCTCAAAATAATACTACCGTAACCGGTCTTACAGCTAGGGGTACCTACGTATTTCGCTGGACGATTACCGGGCAGCCACCTTGTCCGCCTACTACCTCTACTGTTACTATTGACGTACTTTCCCCCATTACCAATACAATAAAAAATGACACCATTATTTGTAATGGTCAATCTGTAACAATCCGCAATGAAAGCCTGTTGGGTGGAAGTACAACCGCCATAGACTCTGTTTATTCGTACGTATGGGAAGCAACAGCAGCCGGACTTACCAACTGGCAAATTATTGCAGGTCAAAACACAGCCACCTTGCTGGTAACGCCAGCCAGCAGTACTTGCTACAGACGAAAAGTAAGAACCATTAATTTGTGCGAAACCACCAGCAATATTGTTTGTGTAACGGTAAATCCAGTCATTAACAATAATACCATAACTGCTAACCAGCAGGTTTGTGTAAATACGCCGGTGAATACTTTAGCCGGAACTACACCTGCCGGAGGAGACAATGTATATGTGTACGATTGGCAAACCAGCTCAGATTCAATTACCTGGAATAGTATTGCCGCTACCATCAGCTACCAGCCTCCGGTATATTCCGCTGCAGGCGTGCATTATTTTAGAAGAAATGTTTCGAGTGGTAATTGTACTTCGGTAAGCAATGTAGTTACAGTACGCATACGGCCAGATGCAAAAGCTATTTTTACAAGCAACCCACTTATTGCCTGTGCACCATTTAATTTGGCGAATGCCATTACTGTAAGCGTATTACCTGATAGTGTTGGCACGTATAATTGGTATGCAGATGGTATTTTCTTTGGTAATAATAATACTGGTATTTTTCCGGCATATTCAATCACCAATCCTGGAGATACCCAAATAATAAAACTGGTAACCCTTAGCCAGTTTGGTTGTAAGCCAGATTCT